>MDSW01164011.1_pt1 | contig 23050 bp, 22 predicted proteins | sample 811171 | NCBI WGS metagenome assembly MDSW01 (sample SAMN05326641, study PRJNA326480) | marine metagenome | isolation source: seawater | place: Atlantic Ocean: North West | collected 2012 | reverse complement strand
GTAATTTTTTCATCTATCAACATTTTTGTTTCTTATTTTTTTAATTGTGTTAATTTTTTTATTTAGTATGAATCAAATAATAAATACTAATACAATCACACACGATATAAATAATTTCAAGGCAGTATTTAGTCAAGACCGAAAAATTATAGGTTTAGATGTAGGTAAAAAGAAAATTGGTACTGCTATTTCCGATCCAATTAGTAAAATCGCACTAAGTCATAAAACTATTCAAAGAAAAAAGCTACTATTAGATATTATTGAAATAGAAAAAATAATAAAAGTTAATAAAGTATCTTATTTGATTGTTGGGTTACCTTTAAATAAAGATGGAACTAAAGGACCTATTGCACAATCAATTATAACTTTTACTAATAACCTTAACAAACATATTAATTTACCTACTTTATTATGGGATGAAAGGTTTTCAACTATAGGAATTTTACGGGAAATGAAAAAAGCAGGAATTAAAAAAAATAAAATTGAAGATAATATAGATTCTGCTTCTGCAACATGGATTTTACAAAGTGTTTTAGACACCATTTCAAATTTAGAGTTAGAAAATAATGAAAAATAAACATTTATTATCAATCAAAGACCTAAGCATAAAAGATATAAATAAAATTTTATTATCTGCTGAAAAAATTCTTAAACAAAAAAAAACTTCTAAACTCAATAAATTTAGCAATAAAAATATAATAAACTTATTTTTTGAAGACTCTACTCGCACTCTTACTTCTTTTGAGTTAGCAGCTAAACAATTAGGTGCAGGAGTGATAAATATGTCAGTAGCAACATCCTCAATAAAAAAAGGAGAATCACTAATAGATACAGCTATGACTCTTAATGCAATGAACCCTGATATTTTAATAGTAAGACATAATATGAGTGGCGTTCCTTACTTACTTTCAGAAAAAGTAAGATGTTCAGTAATTAACGCTGGTGATGGGAGCAATGAACATCCTACGCAAGCTTTATTAGACGCTTTAACCATAAAAATAAATAAAAAAAGAATATCTGGATTAGAAGTAGCAATATTAGGAGATGTTTTACATAGTAGAGTGGCCAGGTCTAATATTTACTTGTTAAAAAAACTAGGAGCAAAAATTAGAGTAATTGCTCCACCTACTTTATTACCGTCTAATATAGAAGGACTTGGAATAAAAACTTTTAAAAATCTTGAAAAAGGTCTTGAAGGTGTAGATATAATAATGGTGCTTAGAATACAAAAGGAAAGAATGACGGGAACTTATGTTCCTTCAGAAAAAGAATTTTTTAGATTTTGGGGCTTAGATAGAAAAAAATTAGAACTTGCAAAAAAAAATGCATTAGTTATGCATCCTGGTCCAATAAACAGAGGCATTGAAATTGATAGCGATGTTGCAGACGATATTGGGAGATCATTGATTTTAGAGCAAGTAAAACTTGGAGTGGCTATCAGAATGGCTGTAATAAAAGAACTAACTAGTTAAAAAAATGAAAAAAATAGCTTTAATAAATGCACATATAATAGATCCAGCTCAAAAAATAAATAAAGTAGGGTCTATAATTATAGATAAAAAAAAAGTTTCAAAATTAGTATTTACTAAAAAAGTTCATTTCAATAAAGAAACATATAATATTTTAGATTGTAAAAATTTAGTTCTGTGCCCAGGATTTATAGATTTAAAATGTCATTTAAGAGTCCCTGGGCAGGAATATAAAGAAAATTTATCTTATGCAAGTAAATCTGCAGCCTCAGCTGGTATTACCAGCTTAGTTTGCATGCCAAATACGGATCCAATAATTGACAACGTATCAATAGTTGAACTTCTACAAAGAAAGGCAAGAAAAGAAAGTGACGTAAAAATTTTTTCTACTGCTGCTATCACAAAGAAAATGCTTGGAAAAGAATTAACTGAATTTGGTTTATTAAAAGAAGCGGGAGCAGTAGGCTTTACAGATGCTATAAAGGCAGTTGATGACTCATTAGTTATGATGAGGGCATTAAAATATGCAAGCGCTTTTGATATTTTATTATTACAGCATCCTGAAGAAGCCAGTTTATCTGAGAATGGAACAATGAATTCTGGTTTACTATCTACTGAATTAGGATTGCGAGGAATACCTGAAGAAGCAGAGGTGATACAAGTTGAGAGAGATATTAGACTAGCTGAAATGACTAACGGAAAAATACATTTTTTTAATATAACTACAAAACTTGCTCTTGAAAGTATAATTAATGCAAAGGAAAGAGGAGTAAAAGTAACTTGCTCTACATCACCCCATTACTTTAACCTTACAGAAGAAGATATTAGAAAGTGGAGAACATATGCAAAAGTATCTCCTCCTTTAAGAAATAAAAAAAATATGGAGGCAATTAAAATTGGGATAAGTAAAAAAGTTATTGACTGTATCACATCAGATCATTCTCCTCATGATACAGATAGCAAGAGGTTACCCTTTGAACAAGCTTCTACAGGAATAATAGGGTTTGAAAGTTTACTTCCTTTAACACTTAGGTTAATTAAAAGCAAAAATTTACCTTTGTCAGAATTAGTTGAGTTATTAAGCTATAGACCAGCAAAAATACTTAACCTTAATACTGGAAATTTAAAAAAAGGTAGCCCTGCAGATATAGTAGTATTTGATCCTTCTAAAAATATAAAGTTATCTTCAGATTTAGTTAAAAGTAAATCTAAAAATTTTCCCTATGAAAATATAACTGGAAAAGGTAAAGTTATGCTTACTATGGTTGATGGCAAAGTAATTTATAATGTTAGAAAATTTAATTTTAAATAAAATTAATTTTTTTTATTTTTTTATAAGTTATTTAATAGGAACTTTACCCTTTGGATATATTTTTTTTAAGTTAGTAAAAAAAAAAGATATTAGAAATTATGGTTCAGGAAACATTGGTGCAACGAACGTAAATAGACTATTGGGCAAAAAGTTTGGCTTCATCACGCTATTTTTAGATTTTTTTAAAACATTTCTTCCTACATTTTTAGTAAATAAAATTAACGGTTATGAAATTGCAGCTTTATGTGGGTTATTTTGTATATTAGGTCATATGTTTCCTGTTTGGTTAAAATTTAGAGGAGGAAAAGGAGTAGCCAGTTTTATTGGTTTTTTATCAGTAATTTCATGGCCTATTTTTATTAGCTTTTTATGTATTTGGATAATAGTAGTAAAAAAATTAAAGTATTCCTCTCTAGGTGCTATTATAGCTGTTATTTTTAATATTATAATATTTAAATTTATTTTATACATTCAATTTACCTATTCTCTCTTTTTATGGATACCCGGTGAACCATATGAATTTTATGTGACTGCTTTTATTAGTCTATTAATCTTAATAAAGCATACAAAGAATATAAAGGCACTTATTAAAAAATAATTATAAGCTTGACTTAGAAATAACAAATGTTACTTTTTTTTATTTTATATGATTATGTATTTAGTAGTAGTAGAATCTCCAGCAAAAGCAAAAACTATTAATAAGTTTTTGGGAAGCGAATATGAAGTAATAGCATCTTATGGACATGTAAGAGATATTGAAGAAAAAAAAGGAATAGATGTTACCCAAAATTTTAAAATTAATTATCAAAAAGATATATTAGAATCTAAGCACCTCAATAATATAAAAAAAAGTATTAAGAATAAAAAAAGATTATATCTAGCTACTGATCAAGATAGAGAAGGAGAAGCTATAGCTTGGCATATTAAATCAATATTAGAAGAAAAAAACCTTTTGCAGGACATAGAAATATTGAGAATTACGTTTAATGAAATTACAAAGAAAGCTATTTTAGCATCTTTAGAATCTCCAAGGGCAATAGACATGAATTTAGTTGATGCTTATCAAGCTAGAAGATCTTTGGATTACTTAATGGGGTATTCGTTATCTCCACTCTTAATCAGGAAACTACCTGGTTGCAAATCTGCAGGTAGAGTTCAATCAGTAGCCCTAAAGCTAATTACTGAAAGAGAAAATGAAATACAAAAATTTAAACCTCAAGAATATTGGTCTATTGAGATTCAATTACTTTTAGAAAATAATAAAATAATTGAAGCTAAATTATATGAAGTAGATAAAAAAAAAATATCAAAACTTAGCATCGAAAGGGAAAAAAAAGCTACAGAAATTATAAATAAGATTTCTAATGCGTCTTTTAAAATTATTGATATTGATAGTAAAACTAGAAAAAATAATCCTTATCCTCCTTTTATAACTTCTACCTTGCAACTTGATGCTAGCAATAAACTTGGCTTTAGCCCAAGTAAAACTATGTCTTTGGCACAAAAGCTATATGAAGGAGTAAATATAAGTGGAGAAAATAAAGGACTAATAACGTATATGAGAACTGACTCCACGAATCTGTCTGATCAATTTATTCAGGAAGCTAAGAAAGTTATATCTAAAGATTTTGGAAATAACTATGTATACGATAGTGTAAGAACTTTTAAAAATAAAGTTAAAAATTCTCAAGAAGCACATGAAGCAATTAGGCCTAGTGACCCTTTTATAAGACCTAATAATTTACCCACCTCTTTAGAGCAAGATCTAAAGAAATTATATGATTTAATTTGGAGAAGGTCGTTATCTACTCAAGCTAATCAATCAATTAGTAAAATTATTTCTATAAAAATAGCAGATACTTCTAATCAAATTATTCTCAGTGCTTCTACATCAGAAATAGAGTTTGATGGTTATAAGAAAATATACCAAGATGAAGAGAAAAATATTATAAAGACAAATAAAGAGATTGATAAATTATCGAAAAATACGCTAATTAAGAAAGTTAAAAGTGAAAAAAAACAACACTTTACTGAACCACCACCGCGATATACGGAGGCATCTTTAATAAAGAAGCTTGAAGAATATGGTATCGGTAGACCATCTACCTACGCAAACATTATGAAAAAAAACCAACTAAGGGGTTATGTATCATTAAAATCCAAAAGATTTTTTCCTCAACCTAGTGGAAGAATTGTTACGTGTTTCCTAGAAAATTATTTTCAAAAATATCTTGATTATAATTTTACAGCAAAAAAAGAAGACGAATTAGATTTAGTATCACAAGGAGAAAAAGGTTGGAAATCTGTTCTTCATGAATTTTGGGAAGATTTTAATGAGAGTGTAGAAACTACGCTTAAGCTGTCAAATACTAATGTATATGATTATATCAATGAAGCTATGAAAGATTACCTCTTTCCTCATAAACAGGGAAACCAGTGTATTTGTAAAAAAAGTACTTTGTCTATAAAAATGAGAAAAAATGGTTCTGGACCTTTTGTAGCATGCACTAATTATCCGGAATGTGATTATGTAAGGAGTGAGGTTTTTCCAGATGAGAATTCTGAAGATACTTTATTAGAAAATAAGATATTAGGAAAAGATAATAATCTTGAAGTTTTATTAAAAAAAGGCCCTTATGGGCCTTATGTTCAGCTAGGATCAGATAAAGAAGACAAGAAAGTTATAAAAAGAGCGTCAATACCAAAAAATATTATTATCAATGATATAGACTTAGAGTTAGCCAAAAAACTGTTAGCTCTTCCTAGAGAAGTAGGCAAGCACCCTGAAACTGCAGAAATGATTATAGCAAATAATGGTAGGTTTGGTCCTTATTTAAAATATCAAGGTGCTTTTTATTCTATGCCAAAAGATGAAGATCCATTAACAATTGGTATAAATAGAGCTGTAGATATTTTGGCAAAACCTAAAAAGAGTTCTAATAGGACCACAAAACCTCTTAAAGAACTTGGCAAGCACCCTAATGATAACGAAAATATATCACTCTATAAAGGAAGGTATGGCTTATATATTAAATACAAGGGAGTTAATTTTGGAGTGCCTAAATCTGCAAATAGTGAAGATATTTCTATAAAGTATGCTTTAGATATAATTAAAAAAAAGAAAAAAAGCTAACCCTTGACAAAAACTATTTATATATTGTATTAATAATTATGGCTAAACCTTCATCTATAAAAATTAGATTAAATAGTACTGCAGACACGGGTTTTTTTTACGTTACAAAAAAAAATAACAAAACCATGACTGAAAAAATGCAAATTCGTAAGTATGATCCTGTAGCAAAAAAACATGTTCTATTTAAAGAAGGAAAAATTAAGTAATAGTAAGTAAGTTCCAAGTTGTTACGTAAAAATACTCATCCGGACATAAAGAAGTTAGTAATTAATAATAATAAGCCATTAATTGTATGTGATGCAGATGAAGTAATTTTTGATTTTATGTCGACCTTTGAAATATTTTTAAAAAGTAACAATTTATATTTCAATTGGAAGAGTTATGCTTTGAATGGAAATATACTAAATAAGAATAAAATTGCTATTAAAGATAAAGAGGTTAAAAATATATTAAAGGCCTTCTTTTCAGAAAAAACACTTTCTATGCCATTAATTTTTGGTGCTAAGAAAAGTCTGGAGAAATTATCTAAAAAATACTCTATTATAATATTATCTAATATTCCTCATGAGTTTTATAATGCTAGAAAACAAGCATTAAATTCACATAATATAAAATTTCCTTTTTTTTCTAATAAAGGACCAAAAGGAAAAACTGTGGAATTTCTTGCTAATGGTATTACTAAAAATATATGGTTTATAGATGACAGCCCTCATCAAATAAAATCAGTTAAGAATTATAATGAGAATATAAATACTATTTTGTTCGTAAATAATTTAAAATTAAAAAGATTAATTAATCATAGAATATGCTGGGATTTTTTTTCCAGTAAATGGCAAACTAATGTTAATATATTGTTAAATTAAATGATAAATATTAAAAAAAATATCTTAAATAAGAAAATTATAATTCCAGAAGCAACAAAGCCTGTAGCAAACTATAGTCCATTTACTATATCAGGTAATTTAGTTTTTATATCTGGACAAGTACCTATAGTAGATGGAAAAGTTGCTTTTACTGGAAAAGTAGGTCATGACTTGACAGTTCACAACGGAATTGAAGCCTCAAGAATATGCATGCTAAATACTTTTGGGATACTAAGTCTAGCACTTGATAATAAGTTAGAACTGTTGAGGAAATGCATAAAAATTACCGTTTTTGTAAATAGCGATAAGTCATTTGTGGAACAGCCTATTGTTGCTAATGGTGCCTCTAACCTTATAAAAGAAATTTTATATCCTGAGGGCAATCATGCAAGGTCTGCAGTAAGTGTAAATTCTTTGCCTTTAAATTCAGCTATAGAAATAGAATCTATTTTTGAGATTGCACTTGAAAACTAAATATAAGATTTTTAATAGTACTACTATTAAAAGTTTTAAGAAATCTGAATGGGATAAGTGTAATGAACTAGGAAATGTTTTTCTTAGTTATAATTTCTTATACCTTTTAGAACATAGTAAATGTATTTCAAAAGAATATGGATGGGAGCCTATATATGTTGGGGTAAAAGAAAATAATAAACTAATAGCAGTAACCCCATGCTATTTAAAGCATCATAGTCAGGGAGAATTTGTATTTGATCATGCGTGGGCAAATGCTTATCAAAGATTTGGTATCTCTTATTATCCAAAGCTATTAGTGGCTTCTCCTTTTTCTCCAGTGAGTGGACTAAGAATATTAACTTTATCAAAAAATGATATATTAGTAAAAAAAAAAATTATTAACTATCTAAAAAAACTGTGTTTAGACAAAAAAATTTCTGGGCTTCATATAAATTTTTTTGATGAAAGTGAATTAGATTTTTTCAAAAATGAAAATTTTTTAATTAGATATGGTGAACAATTTCATTTTTATAATAAAAATTATAGTAGTTTTAATGATTTTCTTAATTCATTATCTTATAAAAGTAGAAAAAAAATAATAAAAGAAAGAAGAAGTATAAAAAATTCTGGCATAGATATAGATATAATTACAGGAGAGGATTTGAGTTATAATCTATGTGAAAAAATGTATAATTTCTACATAACTACTATAAATAAAAAATGGTCCTATGATTATCTTAATAAGGATTTTTTTTTAAACCTGCCAAAATACCTTAAAAAAGAAAGTGTTTTAATTTTAGCTAGATATAATAATAGTATTATAGCAGGTGCATTAAACTTTTTGTCAAAAAATACTCTATATGGAAGATACTGGGGATCAGAATCTCAAATTAAAAATCTGCATTTTGAAGTTTGTTATTATAAAGCAATAGAATATGCGATTAATCAAAATTGTCATAAAGTAGAAGCAGGAGCTCAAGGTTCACATAAAATTTCCAGAGGATACTCACCACAAATAACCTATAGCGCTCATTATCTATTAGATAATACCTTAAAAGGGGCTATAAAAAAATTTATTGAAGAAGAAAGAAAAATGGTTATGGAAGAAGTTAAGTACATTGAACAAAAATATTCACCATTTAAGGTTAACTAATTATTTTAATACTAATTTCTCTTTTAGCATAATCAATGTTTATTTTGCCTCCTTTTTTAAGTTTTCCAAATAAGATCTCTTCTGCTAATGGTTCTTTTATTTCTTTTTGAATTAATCTTGCTAGAGGTCTAGCCCCATACTTTGGTTCATAACCTTTGTCTATTAAATAATTAATTGCTTTTTTAGTTAATTGAATAGTTATTTTTTTTTCAATTAATTGTCCGTCTAAGATATTAATTGCTTTTTCTACAATGTTTTTCATAACCTTCTTAGACAAAAATTCAAATTTTATAATTGAATCTAGTCTATTTCTAAACTCTGGTGTAAATAGTCTTTTAATCTGATCATCATTATCCATTTTATTTGAAGCATTGTTAAACCCAATTGTATTTTTATCTAGGTACTCTGCACCTACGTTTGATGTCATTATAAGTATAACGTTTCTAAAATCTACTGTTCTTGCGTTATGATCAGTTAATTTTCCATAATCCATAATTTGAAGTAATAAATTAAATATATCTGGATGAGCTTTTTCAATTTCATCTAATAATACCACACTATTAGGATTCTTATTTACTGCCTCAGTTAAGGCTCCTCCTTGATCAAAACCTACATATCCAGGAGGAGAACCTATAAGTCTAGACACACTATGTCTTTCCATATATTCAGACATATCAAACCTAAGTAAATTTATATTTAATGCATGTGATAAAACCTTGGCAATTTCTGTTTTACCTACACCCGTAGGTCCAACAAAAAGGTATGATCCAATTGTTTTTCCTTCTTCTCTAAGTCCTGATCTAGATAATTTTACGACTCTTGTAAGTTCTTCTACAGCTTTATCTTGTCCAAATATTGATAGTTTTAAATTTCTCTTTAAATTAGAAAGAACTTTCGTATCATTTGTAGATATATTTTTTGAAGGAATTCTTGCAATTTTTGCTACTATATCTTCCACATCTTTTGTTGTAATCTTCCTTTTATTAGCTTCGAGGTTATATTTAGCTCCTATTTCGTCAATAATATCTATTGCTTTATCTGGAAGTTTTCTATCATTAATAAATTTTTTTGATAACTTCACAGCTTCTACTAAAACTTCATCACTGTATTTTACATTATGGAAAATTTCAAAGTTATTTGCTATACCTTTCATTATTTGAATTGCATCTTTTTCACTTGGCTCTTTAATTTCAACTTTTTGAAACCTCCTTACTAGCGCAGAGTCTTTTTCAAAATACTTTCTAAACTCTGAATATGTTGTAGAACCAATACATCTAAGACTACCATTTGCCAAAGCTGGCTTTAAAATATTGGAAGCATCTATAGAACCTCCTGAAGTAGCTCCTGCTCCTATAACAGTATGTATTTCATCTATAAACAAAATATTATTTTTATTCGATATTACCACATCAATTATATTTTTAAGTCTTTCTTCAAAGTCACCCCTATATCTAGTTCCTGCTAATAATGTGGCCATTTCTAAGGTATAAATAGTTACTTTCTCTAATAGTTTTGGAACTTTTTTTTCAACTATCTTTCTAGCTAAACCTTCTGCTAAAGCAGTTTTTCCTACACCAGGGTCTCCCACAAACAATGGGTTATTTTTTAGTCTTCTACATAAAATCTGGATAGTTCTTTCTATCTCATCATTCCTTCCTATGAGAGGATCTATCTTTCCTTCTTTTGCTTTCAAATTTAAATTTATGCAATACTTTTCTAATGTATTATTAGTTTCGTCACTTTGATTAATTTCATTGCTTAACTTTTCTGAGTCACTGTTATATCTTTTTTCTTTACCGTGACTTATATATGAAACTACATCAAGCCTACTTAAGTTTTGTTTCTCAAGAAAGTATACAGCATAGCTTTCATTTTCTGAAAACATTGCAACTAAGATATTTAAGCTTTTAACTTCTCCTTTACCGGAACTCTGTACGTGCTGTGCAGCTCTTTTTAAAACTCTTTCAAAAGATACTGATGGAACTGGTTTGATTTTTTCATTGACTACTATATTTTCCATTTTTTTATTAATAAATGTACTAACGTCTTTTTTAACAAGTTCTAAGTTTACTTTTTTTTCTTTTAAAAAAGTAATAATTTCTTCATCTTTACAAAGTTCATAAAGCAAATGTTCAAGGGTTAAGAATTCATGCTTTTTCTTTCTGGCAAGATCGAATGCATTCTGTATTATTATTTCTAATTGTTCTGATATCATTATTGTTTTTGCACCTTACACTCTAGTGGATGTTGGTTTATTCTAGAAAATTCTATAACCTGACTTGCTTTTGTTTCTGCAATATCCAATGTATATACACCACAAATACCTTTTCCCTTAGTATGAACTAAAAGCATTATTTTTTTTGCATCTTCATAAGTCTTTTTAAAAATTGTTTGTAATACATATATAACAAATTCCATTGGAGTATAATCATCATTTATGAGTACAACAGCATACATGCTAGGTTTTTTTACTTTTACTTTTTCTTTAGTAATAACCCCTATGTCTCTTTGATTATCAAAATTATTCTTATCTTTAGCCATAAAAAATATCTCTATATTTAATAATTATAAAAGATCTTTCACTTCTAATCCAGCGTTAGATAACAAAATACTAACTTTATTTAATATTTCTAATAAACCTTTTTGCGAATTAGACTCGCACCTTAATATTATTGCAGGTTGAGTATTGGATGCTCTAATTAACCACCAACCATTTTTTAAGTTTACTCTAACGCCATCTATTAGGTTAATATCTTCATATTGAGCTGTAATTTCTTTATGAATTTTTTTAATTATCTTAAATTTTTCTCTATCATTACAATAAACCTTAATTTCTGGAGTAGAAAAAAATCCTTTAAATTTCTCTAAAAATTTTATCATATTAAAATTATTAGAAATTATATTTAGTAATCTTATAGCTGCATACATTGCATCATCGAAACCGTAATATTTATCAGCAAAAAAAATATGACCTGACATCTCACCAGCTAATATAGACCCTGTTTCTTTCATCTTTGCTTTAATCAAAGAATGTCCTGTTTTCCACATTATTGGCTTTCCGCCAAGACTATCTATTTCATCAAATATTATATTACTTGCCTTCACATCACCTATAATACTAGCTCCTTTCTGAGACCTAAGTAAATCTGTTGCATACAATAATAGTAATTTATCTCCAGAAATTAAGTTTCCTTTGCTGTCTACAACTCCGATTCTATCTCCATCTCCATCAAAAGCTATTCCTAAGTCTGCATTTTCTTCTGCTATTTTATTTTTAATTTGTTTTAAGTTTTTTTCTTCTGTAGGATCGGGATGATGTGCTGGAAACGTACCATCAATTTCAGAATTTATTAATACATGCTTGCCTGGAATATGTTTGACTAGCTTTGTTAACAATTCTCCAGTTGAACCATTACCTGCATCCCATACAACCTTTAAATTTTCTTTTATATCTTTAATAGCGTTCACTAACTCACGGATATAGGTATTTTTAATATTATAATTATTGATTTGTCCTTTTAATTTTTTAATTCTTTTTATTTTAGACAAGCTAATAATTTTTTTTCCATAATAGCTTTCCTCTTTAGATAAAATTTTAAAGCCATTATAATTAGAGGGGTTATGAGAGCCAGTTATCATAATAGCACCATCTGCTTTTAGCTTTATTTGAGAAAAATATAGCATAGGAGAAGAACACAGCCCAACTCTTATAATATTTGCTCCTGCATCAAAAAGACCTTCTATCAAATTTTTTTCAATAATAGGAGAAGACAATCTACCATCAAATCCTATGACAATAGTATTTGAACTAAATTTATCTTTTATTTGTTTTCCAAAATTATAGCCAATATAATAAGCATCTTTTAAATTAAGTGTATCAGATACTATGCCCCTTATATCATATTCCCTAAATATGCTTTTATCAAATTTGTGCATAATATAACTCTTACTTAAACCCTATACCATAGTATTTTAATCCGAATTTTTGAATATCATTTTTATTAAAAATATTTCTTAAATCAAATATTATAGGCTGTCGTAAAACTTTTTTTACTTTATTCATGTCTAAACCTCTATACTCATTCCATTCTGTATGAATTAATAGCAAATCTGAAGTTTTTATAGCACCAAATACATTTTTAAACCATTTAACTTTTTTAAACTCTTTTAATTTTGGAAAACTTTTTGTATAAGCAGGATCATGAGCATGTACAATAGCACCTAATTTAATTAATTCTGGAATTATAACTAGACTTGGGGACTCCCTTAAATCATCTGTATTAGGTTTAAAGGTTACTCCTAAAAATGCAATTCTTTTTATTTTAATATTTTTACCTAATATTTTTTTTATTTTAGAAACCATTTGTAATTTTCTTCTTTCATTAAATTCTATAGTAGACTTCACTAAGCTATTTTTAACCTTAAATTTCTTGAAAGAATTATATAGCGCTCTAGTATCTTTTGGAAAACAACTTCCACCAAAACCTGGACCTGGATGTAAAAACTTAGATCCAATTCTATTGTCCAATCCCATTCCTTTTGCAACCATTTGTACATTTCCTCCTGTTTTCTCGCATAAATCTGCCATCTCATTAATAAAAGAAATTTTCATTGCTAAAAATGCATTAGATGCATATTTTATTAATTCAGCGCTTTCTAAGTCAGTAAATACTAAGGGGGTCTCTCTCAAATTTAATGGCCTATATAATTCTCTCAAAATTTCTATAGATGTTTCGTTACTTACACCACATATTACCCTATCCGGTCTCATGAAGTCCTCTATAGCTGATCCTTCTCTTAAAAACTCAGGGTTAGATGCAATATAATAATCTTTATTAAAAATTAAATCATTTCTGTATTGTTCAAACTTTTCTTTTATTTTTTTACCTGTCCCCACAGGAACTGTTGATTTAGTGATTATTAATTTCGGCTTACCTTTTTTTAATAAAACTGATAATTCTTTACAAACTTTATATACATATTTCAGATCTGCTTCACCATTTCCTCTTCTAGCAGTGGGAGTGCCTACAGCTATAAAGATAACTTTAGCATCTGTGACATCACTTATATTTGCTGAAAATGAAAGATAATTAGAGTCATTATTTTTTTTTACTAAATCTATAAGGCCAGGTTCATATATAGGTATTATATTTTTTTTAAGACTTTTAATTTTTCCTTTATCTCTATCAATACATTTTACCTGAAAACCAAATTCTGAAAAACAAGCAGCTGTAACAAGGCCTACATATCCTGCTCCAATAACTGCTATTTTCATTTTATTTCTCCTTTATTTTTTAATAATTTTTTTACTTTAACCTTTATGTCTTTATCAACTAATGCTGCGTCTAATTGCGCATGAAAAAAACCAAATTTACTGCCACAATCATATCTTTTTCCTCTAAACCTATAACCCCAAGTTTCTAAATCTTTATTATATAAAGATATAGCATCGGTAAGCTGGTATTCTCCTCCACTTCCTTTATTTGTAAGCTTTAAATATTTGAAAATTTTATTTTTAAGAATATATCTTCCTACTATTGCTAAATTTGAGGGAGCAATATTTTTATTTGGTTTTTCAATTAACTTTTTTATTTTAATATTTCTACCTGATATTAGACTAGGTTCTATAATTCCATATTTATCCACTTCTTCTTTTGATACTTTCATGAGACCTAATACACAAGCATTTTTTTTATTGTAGACACTTATAAGCTCTTTAGTACAATTATTTTCTTTAATTAAATCATCAGGTAAAATCACACAAAAATCCTCACCTCTTAGATATTTTTCTGATTTTAATATAGCATTACCTAATCCTTCTGGTTTTTTTTGAACTATTATTTTTATCTTAGATTTACTCATAGTAATTTTTTTAATGCTTTTAAATATTTCTGTCTTTTTATTTCTTTTCAAATATTTTTCTAATAATAGATCTTCACCATAATACTTCAAAACACTCTTATTCCTGCCATTTGTAATAAAAATAAATTTTTTTATTCCTGCACTTAAAGCTTCTTGAACTGCATAGTCTATAAGTGGTCTATTTAAAATACTTAGCATTTCTTTTGATACAACCTTAGTTATTGGTAAAAACCTTGTTCCTAATCCTGCTATTGGGATGACTGCTGTATTTATTTTGCTCATTTTATTTATATTAAATTAATATCCTTAATTAAAAGTTGCGGATGTTTTCTATTTAAATATTCATTAATAGTAATTTTACCTAATACATGAAACTGCTTTTTGTTTTCTAATACATCAGCAATCTCTTTATCAAAGTCATTAAATGCTATCGCCTTAAGTTTATTTCCATAAATATCTTCTAAGGTACACATAATATGTTCTTTTTCTTTTCCTATCTTTTTAAGAAATATTGCACTTACATTTTGAATTACTATTATTGGTTCCTTATTCTCCATTCCAAAAGGTTCAAGTTCATCTAAGTCTTCAATTGTTTTTAGATTCAAACTTTCTATGTCTGTTACCAAATCTATCTCAAGTTTATTTTTTTCATTTCTCTCTAACCCTAAACTATTTTCTAACAAAAAAGTCTTTAGTTTTTCTAAGTTTTTAGTTTTTAGTTTTAGTCCTCCTGCCATTGCATGTCCACCACCTGATTCTATATGTCCTGACTCTCTTAGTCTGTTCAAAATTTTACTGATATCAATATTTTTAATAGACCTTACAGATCCTATGGCATTTTCTTTATCGACACTTACTACAAATGCTGGTTTTTTGTATTCTTCTACTAATTTACTAGCTATAATACCTACTATTCCAGGATGCCAATTTTTACTATGTACAAAAATAAAGTTATCTTCATTAACATTTTTTAACAACTTTTTTGCATCATTAAAAGTCATTCTTTCAAGGGTTTTTCTTTCTTTATTATTTCTAATTAGTTTTTCTGAGATTTTTTCTATTTCATTTATATTGTCATTAATTAATAAATTAAAGCCTAGTCTTGAATTGCCAATTCTTCCTGCTGCATTTATGCATGGGCCTATATAAAAGGCTAAGTCAGATGCTTTAACTTTGCCCCTTAATTCAAGTTTGTTTATTAATATTTTTAATCCCAAGTTTGAATTCTGATTTAATATATCAAGTCCTTTTTTTACTAAAAGTCTATTTACATTCTCTAGTGGGACTAAATCACATATTGTACCTAACGCAACTAAATCTAAAAAGTATTTTAAATCAGGTTCGTTCTTATCTTTAAAAAATTTAATTTCTCTTAAAGCCCTGTTCAAAGCAATTATAAATAAGAAAGTTAATCCCACGGTACACAATGAGTCAAGACCGCTATCATCATATTCCAGTTTTGGATTGATAATGTTTAGCGGTTGCCCAAGGTTTTTAACTTCATGATGATCTATTACAATTATATCTATACCTTTTTTTTTTGCATAACTAATATTTTCATAATCATTTGTGCCACAATCTAATGCTATTACGAATTTAACGTTTTTTTTAAAAAAATAATCAATACTATTTTTGCTTATTCCATACCCATCAGCTATTCGATCAGGTATATACACTTCTGGCTCATATTCTATATATTTAAGATACCTGTAAAAAGTTGCTGTAGAAGTAGCACCATCAACATCGTAATCTCCTAATAGTCCTATATTTTTTTTTTCTAGTATTTTTTTTACCACTAATTCAACAGTTTCCCTCATATTTTTAAGTTTAAAAGGCTCTGGTAAATTTCTTTTTAATGTAGGATAAAGAAATAAATTCAGATCCATATTTTCTTGAAATCTTTTAGCTAGAATAGTAGCAGTAATTTCTGATAAACTATATTGTGTTTTAAATTTCTTTATTTGTTTACTTGAAGGTCTATTGTAAACCCAATAATACCCCTTCAAAGATTTATTATTATAAATTTTACAATCTTCTGTAATCATTTAATGCTTTTTTAATTTTAAATTATGAGAAGCCTTTATAGTCCTAACTGTTCCTGTTACTGATCTCATTATTATCGATTCAGTATATGCTTTATCTCCTATAATTTTAACACCCTTTAACATAGACCCATCTGTTACACCAGTCGCAGCAAACATAGAGTCTTTTGAAGCTAACTCATTTAATAAATATTTTTTATTTAGATCTATTATACCTAATTTGCCAGCTCTTTTTATTTCATCTTCTTCGTTGAACTTTAACCTAGCCTGCATTTGGCCTCCTATACATCTTAATGCTGCTGCTGCCAACACTCCCTCTGGAGCTCCTCCTGTGCCTAAATAAATATCAACACCAGAATTAGGATCAGATGTAGCAATGATACCTGAAACATCTCCATCCGAAATTAATGTAATTCTTGCTCCAACTTCTCTACATTTTGCAATAATTTCCTTGTGTCTAGGTCTGTCGAGTATACATACAACTAAATCATTTATATCTTTTTTTTTTGCTTTAGCTAAATTTTTTAAATTTTCTTCTGGTTTATTATCTAAATCTATAATATCTTTAGGTAAATTTCCTCCAACAGCTATTTTATCCATATAAACATCAGGAGCATTTAAAAAGCCTCCTTTTTCAGAAAATGCTATTACTGTAAGGGCATTATTACCACCTGTGGCACAGATTGTAGTCCCTTCTAGAGGATCTAAAGCTATATCCACATTCGGCCCATTTCCTGATCCAACTTTTTCTCCAATATAAAGCATTGGCGCTTTGTCTCTTTCACCTTCACCTATTACAACTTCGCCAGATATATCAAGATTATTTAATGAGTCACGCATAGCTTTAACAGCGGCTGCATCAGCTTGTTTTTCATTCCCAAGACCAATCCAACTGCTAGCTGAAAGGGCTGCAGCCTCGGTTACTCTCACCGCTTCTAATGCTAGATTCCTTTCTTCAATTTTTAATATTTTTTTCATTATAAATTATTCTCAATTCTTATAAATTTAGCTTTAGTTTTTACCTTATCAATTTTTTCAATTTTTTTAACCACTAAAATTAGTTGCCTTTCTATAACATTATGAGTAACAAAAATTAATTGAACATAATCAGATTTATCCCTTTCTAGTTGAAACATCGAACTAATAGATATTTTTTCTTTTTTAAAATAAGCAGTTATATCAGCTAAAACTCCAGGACTATCTAAAACTTCCATTCTAATATAAAATTTTCCTTTTCTTTCTTTCATATTAATTTTTTTAAAACTGTCAAATTTCACTCGATTATTTAGAATTCTATATTTAGGTTTATTAATGTTTAATATATCTGAAACTACTGCAGATGCTGTAGGTTTTTTTCCAGCTCCTTTTCCTATAATTACAGTTTTATCAGACATGTCTGCTTCAATTATTACAGTATTTAGTTCATTTTTAACTTTTGCTATTATACTATTTTTAGGAACCAAACATGGATGAACTCGAAATTGAATAAACTTTTTCTTAATATTAGTTATACCTAATAATGTTACTGAATATCCTAACTTCTTGGCCATTTCTAAATCTATACTTTCAATGCCTTCTATACCTTCTTTATAAACGGAAGTGATTTTTTCTTTAGTTCCAAATACTAGATTAGATAATATCAGTAATTTGTATGCAGTATCAGTACCACTAATATCATCGTAAGGGTCTAACTCCGCAAAGCCCTTTTCCTGTGCATCTTTTAGAGCCTTATCAAATGAAATTTTTTTTTCTAACATTTGTGATAATATATAATTACACGTCCCATTAAGAATGCCATATAAATTTACTATATTATCAGATAGCAGACTACTTTGTATAATATTAATAATAGGTATACCACCAGCTACAGATGCTTCAAAATTTAAATTAACATTAAATTTATGAGCTAGAGTACTTAGCTTACTTCCATGTAAAGCAAGCATGGCTTTATTAGCAGTTACCAAGTGTTTTTTATTTTTTAAAGTTTTATTTGCAATATCTAGTGCTAATCCTGATTCACCTCCTATTAACTCCACTATCAAGTCAATTTCGCTATCATTAATAAGTTCTAAAGGGTTTTTATACCATTTATACTTGGTTTTATCGAAAGATCTTTTTTTATTTTTATCTTTTGCTGAAATACCACAAATATTTATTTTAATGTTATACTTTTTTATGAAACGTAAATTGTTTTTTTCTATTGCTTCTACAACACCACTACCTACTGTTCCTAATCCTATTATTCCAATATTTATATGCATAATTGAATATTAAAAACTCAAATTATTTTTTATGTTTCTTGCTGCTTGTCTAATTCTTTGTTCATTTTCTACTAAACTTATTCGTACATGTTTATCTCCATTTGACCCAAACCCTATACCTGGAGAAACAGCTAAAGCAGCTTTTTTAAGCAATATTTTAGTAAAATAAATACTTCCTTTTGATTGATATTTTTTAGGGATCGGTGCCCATGCAAACATTGTAGCCTCTGGAACAGGTATATCCCAACCACTTCTTTTCATTGTCTCAATTAAAACATCCCTTCTTTTTTTATATACCTCTCTAATATCATCTATAAAACTCTGAGGCCCATTTAAAGCAGCAGTAGCTGCAACTTGTATAGGTGTAAATGCTCCGTAATCTAAGTAAGATTTAATTCTTGCAAGAGCAGAAATTAAAACACTATTTCCACTTGCAAATCCAATTCTCCAACCAGGCATATTAAAAGTTTTACTCATAGAGGAAAATTCTACAGCTATTTTTTTTGCATCTTTTACTTGTAAAATTGAAGGTGGAGGCAAATTATTAAAATAAATTTCAGCATAAGCTAAATCAGATAATATCCAAATATTGTTATTTTTGCATATTTTTACTAATTCCTCATAAAAACAAAGATCTACTACTTTGGCAGTAGGATTGTTTGGGTAATTAATAACAACGGCTTTTATTCTACCTTTGTATTTTCTTATATTTTTTACTAAGTTTTTTAAAAATACATCTTCTTCTGACATATTAATTCTTTTTACTATAGCTCCAGCAATTAGAAAACCATATGGATGAATAGGATAACTTGGGTTAGGAACTAAAATAATATCGCCTTTTGAGGTAATTGCCGAAGCTAGATTAGCTAAGCCTTCTTTTGAACCTAATGTTACAACAATTTCTTCATTAAAGTTTAGTTTTACTCCAAACCTTCTTTTATAATAATTGCTTTGAGCTTTTCTAAGTCCTAATATTCCCTTTGAAACAGAGTACCTGTGTGTTTTTCCATTTTTTACTGTTTGGACTAATTTATCTACAATATGTCGAGGAGTACTATTATCAGGATTACCCATGCCCAAGTCTATTATATCTCTTCCCCTAAGCCTCTCCTTAGCTTTTAAATCATTAATTTCTGCAAAAACATAAGGAGGTAATAAGGCTACCCTTTCAAATTTTGTTTTCATAAATAAAAACTATTCAGAAATAAAAAAAATTTCTACCCTTCTATTAACTGCTTCACCATATTCTTTAGTTTCATCTTTTAAGGGCTCAATATCACCCTTGCCTAATGCATCAATTCTATCAGCAGAAAAACCTTTATTTATTAACATATTTTTTATTGTCTCAGCTCTAGCAATAGAAATTTCCATATTTTTTCTTTTTCCTTCTGTAGTTTCACTTCCTGTTCTTGAAGCATGCCCAATAAGTCTAATTCGTTTAGAGTTATAAAATTTTGTCAGCTCTTCTATAACTTCTACAGAACTTTCATCGGGAATAATTGAGTTATTTGGAAATTGTATAATAGCAACTTTGGTAAGATTGCTTTCTGAAAATTCATTTTCTTTTTTAATTACATCCTTACTTGTATCAACTGGAGGATCGGAGTTAATTAAAAGCTCTCTTAATCGAAATCTTATATTTTCTCTTATTTTAATTACTGATAAAATATTTTCTCTTTTAATACTACTCTCTTGCTTATTAATTTGACCAGATAATTTATTATTACCTTTTTCATCATCAGAAGGGCTAATATCGGATAATTCACTCTCTTCAGTTTCCTCAGAGAAAAAATCTTCATCTATCTCTTCAAAAGTTGGTCTTTCCTCTGGAATTTCATTAATATCAGGAAAAAATTCTTCAGTATCACTAGCAAAGTCGTCGTTACCTTCTTGGTTTTCTTCAGAAGATTGTTGATTTTTTTGTTCATCCTTTTCCTCATCAAATAACCAACTTTCTGTTTTATCTATCATAGTTGCGATATCTAACTTTTCAGAAACATACGAACAGCCCGAAATGGAAATGAATAGTAGGAAAATAATAAAAGTTTTAATTTTTATTTTCATCAATATATATTAAGGCCATAAAGGAAGTTGATCAAGCCCTAACTCTAATGGAAAATTAAAAATCAAATTCATGTTTTGAACAGCTTGACCAGAAGCTCCCTTTAAAAGGTTATCTATAACAGATGTTAAAATAATATAATCTTTTCTTTTATGTTTTAATATACCAATTTTACAGTTGTTGCTTCCCAAAACATCAGATAATTTAGGTATATTTCCTAATTTATTGACAATAATAAACTTATCTTTTCTGTAGTTCTTATTTAAAGTACTTAATATTGTATCAATATTCCCTTTTAAATAAATAGTTGTGAAAATACCTCTATTTATTGGTATTAAGTGTGGAGTAAAAATTATGTTAATTTTCTTACTAGTAATATTTAAAATATGATGCTCCATTTCAGGAATATGCCTGTGATCTCCTTTTCCATATGCGGTAAAAGAATTATTATTTTCGCTGAATAATAAATCTTTTTTAAAACTTCTTCCAGCACCAGATATTCCAGACTTAGAGTCAACAATTACATCCTTCATTAAAATTATATTATTTTTTATTAGAGGTAATATAGGCAAAAGAACTGATGTTGGGTAACAGCCTGGACAAGATATATATTTTGATTTTTTTATTTCTTTACCATAGATTTCAGTTAGTCCATAAGTAAATTTGTTAATAAATTTGATATTCTGATGTTTGCCATAATATTTTTCATAAAGTTTTATATCTTTTATTCTAAAGTCTGCAGATAAATCTATGATAGTAGCATCTTTTGGAAGTAAGTGAATTATAGAAGCTAGTTTTCCACTTGGCATACATGAAAATATTATATCAATACCCTTAAATTCTGCATGTTCAAATGATTTAATTCTTGGCAAATCAAGATTAGAAAATGCAGAGAAAATATCACTTATATTTTTACCACTACTCTTATCTCCTATTAACAGCTTAATGTTAACTTTAGTATGATTTAAAAGAATTCTTATTAATTCATGTCCTGTATAACCTGATGGACCTAATATACAAACATTGGCTGAAGCCTTTAGGTCAGCTCTATAATTTTCTACAGATTTCATTTGAGGAGATTATCTTTTACTAAATTGATAACTTCTTCTTGCTTTAGCTTTTCCGTACTTTTTTCTTTCAACTTCTCTTGAATCTCTAGTTAAAAAACCCTTAGTTTTAAGATTTTTTCTTAGCGATGGTTCAAAATTTATTAAGGCCCTAGATATTCCATGCCTAATTGCGCCAGCTTGTCCAGATAGTCCACCACCAAAAACCGTACAACTAATGTCCAATTCAGATTTTCTTTCAACTGTAACTAGCGGTTGGTTTAGTAAGAGCCTATGCGACTTAGAAGGAAAGTATTCCTTTTCGTCTTTTCCGTTAATTTTAACAGATCCTGAACCTCTTTTTATCCAAACTCTAGCCACTGAAGATTTTCTTCTACCTGTTGAGTAAGCTCTTCCTAAGTCATCAACCTTCTTTTCTTTTTTAATATCATCAATTTTATCTATTTGCATAAGTATTTCCAATAATGTTTTTTCTATTAAAAGATTTAAAATCTATTTTTTCTGGCTTTTGCGAATTATGGGGATGACTATCTGAAGAATAAACATATAGTTTCTTAAATTGTTCTCTTCCTAAAACCCCTTTAGGTAGCATTCTTTTTACACTTAATTGAATAAGCTTTTCAGGAGTTTTGCTTCTTAATATATCTTCATATGATGTTTCTTTAAGTCCTCCTGGATATCCTGTATGCTTATAAAAAGTTTTTTGTTCAAGTTTTTTCCCTGTCATTTTAATATTTTGTGCATTAATAACTATAAAATAATCACCGCAATCTATATTTGGACAAAAATTACTCTTATGTTTACCTCTTAGTCTTGAAGCCAAAAAAGCAGCTAATCTTCCCAACACAAGATCACTTGCATCTATTAAATACCATTTTTTATCTATGGTTTTTTTATTTACCCAAGTTGTTAACATAATTTTTTACAAAATAATATAGATATACACTTTATTAAAAATAATCAATAGTTTATAATATTTTTTTTTAATAAATTTGCAATGAAAAAAAAACTAATCCTCACTACTGAATGTAAAAATAATAATATTTATGTAATTACTCTGAATAATCCAGATAAAAGAAATCCTCTATCTTTAAAATTAATAAAATTATTACAATTAGAGTTTGATAAATTAAAAAAAAATAAAAACATTAAGGTTGTAATTATACAATCAACAGGGATATCTTTTTCATCAGGACATGACTTAAAGGAAGTAAAAGAAGCAGCATCCTCAAAAAATAAGCTTTTAAATCTTTTTAACAAGTGTAGCAAAATGATGCTATCCATAAGATACTTGCCACAACCAGTTATTGCTAGTGTAAATGGGGTAGCTGCTGCTGCTGGATGTCAACTGGTCGCAAGTTGTGATTTAG
>MDSW01171187.1_pt1 | contig 23055 bp, 21 predicted proteins | sample 811171 | NCBI WGS metagenome assembly MDSW01 (sample SAMN05326641, study PRJNA326480) | marine metagenome | isolation source: seawater | place: Atlantic Ocean: North West | collected 2012 | reverse complement strand
TCTTTAGATAAGAGAATTTTTTTCATAATTTTAATCTAATATATTCATTAAATGGAAAAAATACATATTATAAGTTATACAGTTTTAATTATAATTACTTGTAATTTTTTAGGTTTTATTTTTTCATTAGCTTCGATTCATTTTCCGATTTTTGATAGATTTAAAATTCAAAAAAGAAAAATTAAATCAAAGACTTTTTATAAAAGGTTACCATTAATTTTTTTAAACATAGTATTATTAATTTTAATTTCTTGTATAGGTTTATATTTTTTCTTAGATATAATTGATTATCAAACATCGATTCAAAATCCAATATATATATTAGCGCAATTATTTATAATTTTTTTTATAGATGATATTTATTTTTACTTTCTTCATGCCTTTATGCATAAAAATAAATTTATTTTAAAAAAAATTCATAGTATTCATCATCGAGCTATTACTCCAGTTGCATTAGAATATATGTATGTTCATCCATTGGAATGGATGAGTGGTTATATAGGGCCTTTTCTTGCTATGTTTTTCCTAAGTTTAATAGGGCCAGTGAATATTTTTGCATTTTGGTTGTATCAAGTGATTAGAAACATTCATGAATTAGATGTTCATTCTGGATTTAAATCTAAAATCTCACAATGGATACCATATTGGGGTGAAACAGAACATCATGATAAACATCATGAACTTTTAAAAGGTAATTATGCGACTACATTTACTTTCTGGGATGATTTTTTTAACACAAAACTAAAAAAATGAAAAAGTCCCCATTGATTTTACTTGTTAATGATGATGGGATTTTTTCTCCTGGGCTAAGATTTTTAATTAAAATTTGCAAAAAAATAGGAAGAGTTTGTGTCGTTGCTCCGAATAAAGATCAGTCAGGAAAGTCTCATGCTATTACCGTTGATCAAAAAATAACTTTTAAAAAAATAGCATATAGTGAATTATACTCAGAGTATTCTTGTTCTGGAACACCAGTTGATTGTGTTAAATTAGCAATTAAAAAATTACTTAATGAAAAGCCTGATTTATGTATTTCAGGAATTAATCATGGAGCCAATTATTCAATAAGTACTTTGTATTCCGCAACTGTTCACGCAGCAATTGAAGCAACCATCGAGGGAGTTCCTTCTATTGCTATATCCCATCTTAATTATTCAAATAAAATTGATATGTCCTCATTTACTAATTTTTTAGATTTTTTTATAAAAAAAGTATTAAAAAACAGTATAATACAAGGTGTTACACTTAATATTAATCTTCCGGACCTTTCTTATCAAAACATTAAAGGTGTAAAGCTTTGTAGGCAAGGAAAAGGGAATTGGATTGAGAAAATTATTTCAAAAAATAATAAAAATGAAATTTTAATTACAGGTCATTTTGAACAAAACGAAGATAAGAATGACACCGATATTTGGGCTTTAAAAAACTCATTTATATCGATTGTTCCTATTAAGAATGATATGACAGATTATGATTATATTGAAAAAAATAAAGCAATAGAATATGATTTTTAAAAAAGATAATTTTTTCTTAGGAGCTTTTTTAGGCTTATGCCTACCAATTATATTATTTTTTTTTGGAGCATTATTAAAAAAAGAAACGCAATTTTCTTTTGACGACGATACTATATATGTGGTATCATGTCTAATTAATTTACCGATTTTCCGGGTCTTTATGATAAATTTTAATAAGGACAAAACAGGAAGAGGTATACTTTTTTCTACTTTTTTACTTATGTTTTATTATTTATATACATATATGTAAATGAAATATTATATAATTTCAGGTGAAAATTCAGGTGACTTGTATGGGGGGTATTTAATGGATTCTCTAAGGAAATACGATCAGGATGCTACATTTTTTTGTTGGGGAGGTGATTCTATGCAGGAGAAAGGTGGAAAAATGATTAGGAAACTAAATCGCTTGTCATTTATGGGCTTTTGGGAAGTTGCACAAAACTTCCCCACTATTTTATATAACTTTCAATTAGTAAAAAAAGACTTAAAAAAGAAAAATCCAGATGTCTTAATTTTAATTGATTACCCTGGTTTCAATCTCCGTGTTGCTCAATTTGCAAAAAAAAAAAATATAAAAGTTTTATGGTTTGTTGCTCCTCAAATTTGGGCTTGGAAAGAATCTAGAATAACAAGAATTAAAAAATACATTGATAGAATGTATGTAGTTTTGCCATTTGAAAAGAATTATTTTAAATCTAAAAACTTCAATGTTGAATACTTTGGTCACCCACTAACTCAAATTATTAATCAGAAATATTTTAACAGCGAAAGAAAAAGAAAAATAATTGCTCTTTTTCCTGGAAGCAGAAAACAAGAAGTAAAAAAAATGTTACCAACAATGTTAAAATTGATAGATTATTTTAGAGACTATCGTTTTATTATTGGAGGAGTGAAAAACATTGATTTGAATTTTTATAAAAAAATTATAAAAAACTATGATGTTAAATTAGTTGTTGATCAAACTTATAAACTAATGAGTTGTTCATCTGCTTCAATTGTCACTTCTGGGACAATAAGTTTAGAATCAGCAATGCATAATTTGCCACAGGTTGTGTGTTATAAAACAAGTTTTATTTCATTTTTAATTGCAAAAAGGCTTGTAAAAAGCAAGTATATTTCTTTGGTTAATATTATTTTAAAAAGACCTGTGGTTGATGAGTTAATTCAACAAGATTTTAATTCAGAGAATTTAATTCTCTCATTAGAAAAGTTGTTAAATAAAAATAATATTAAAAATATCCAAAAAGAGTATAATCAACTTATGTCTAGTTTAAACAAAAAATTTTCTTTTAATAATTTGGCTAAAGACATGTTAAATTTTGTAAAAAAATAGATTTTTTTATAGAGCTAAAATCAGTTTTCTATTTTTTCTAATTGCATTTGTACATCAATTTCAAAATCAATTTCGCTTCCCATTACATCTTGAGTTACATTAATTGTCCCGTTCATAAATGCAGTGCTTTCAGTAATGGAAACAATTTCATAATAAGCTTCCTCTCCAGTCATATCATCCGTTAAAATAAGATCAGTGTCATTGTTTTCTAAAGTCCAAATTCCTGAATTCGAATAATTAAAAGGAATTGAAGGTGCTTCAAAAGTGAGTATTGTAAATGGTTCTGTGTCAAAATCAAGTTCACTATTATAAGTATAATTTTCTGAGTTTAGAGTCCAATAACCAGCGTCTTCTGCTTGTCCAGAAATCTCTTGATTTCCAAGATTAAAACCAATTAATGATTCTAAAAAGGAAAGATCAATTTCTGTTTCATAATCTAAAAGAGAAATATTCCAATTACCATCTAACATCGAAGCAATAGAGTATTCACATGAGTTATCATCATCTGTTGCTTCAGCATTGTAGTTTGTTGCATTCTCATCTGTGCATCCTAGGATAATACATGAGTCGTCATCAATCGTTGCATTTGGATTATAATTTAATGCTTCTGAATTTGTACATCCAGAAATATTTGCATCATCATTATTATCTTCTTCTTTATCACAAGAAATAAAAGTGGTTAATAATGAGAGAGTAATAAAAGTTAAATACACATTCAGTTTCATAATATATTATTTTTTGTTTAATAATTGATCAATTTTGTTTTTCATTTCATTGAATTCATTCATCTCAAATAATCGAGTTAGAAAAGCTATTTTTCCATCTTTATCAATAATTATATTTCTTGTAATCCCCGCTTTCTTTTCTGCATATAATTCAAATATTTCAGACTCTTCGTCTAAACAAATAGGATATGTTATTTGTGTTTTTTTGATTAGTTTTTTTATAGTTTCAATGTTTTCACCTCTATCTATGCCAACTAAACAAAAATCATCTCGGTCTTTATACAAATTCCAAATTTCATTTTCAATAAACGGCATTTCTTTGATACAAACACTACACCAGCTTGCGGTAAATTGTAGCATTATTACTTTTCCTAATTCTTTTTCTAAATCAAATATTTCCCCATTACTTGTTTTTGTTGTAAAGTTGGGAGCGGCATCACCTATATTTACTATGTACCCTCTATTCTCTTGTGAGAAGATCATAATAGGTATAGAAAGAAAAAAAAATATTATTATTTTCATTTAATTCATTTAATTCATTTTTAATTTTAGATTTTTATCTAAATTTTCTAAAAAAGTTTCAGTGTTTACATAATGGCTTTGTTTTAAATCTTGACCATGTATACACAACGCTAAATCTTTCGTCATTATTCCGCTTTCTACAGTTTCCACACAAACTTTTTCTAAAGTACTACAGAACTCAATTAGTTCTTTGTTATTGTCAAGTTTTCCTCTAAAGCTTAAACCCCTTGTCCATGCAAAAATAGAAGCAATAGGGTTCGTTGAGGTTTGTTTTCCCTGTTGATGTTGTCTATAATGACGGGTTACAGTACCATGCGCTGCTTCAGCTTCCATTATATCACCTTCAGGTGTTAATAAAGTAGAAGTCATTAATCCTAAAGAACCAAAACCTTGCGCTACTGTATCTGATTGAACATCTCCATCATAATTTTTGCAAGCCCAAACGAATCCTCCATTCCATTTTAGTGCCGAAGCAACCATATCATCAATAAGTCTGTGCTCATAAATTAAGTTTAAAGACTCAAATTTAAATTTAAATTCTTTTTGATAAACTTCTTCAAAAATATCTTTAAATCTACCATCGTATGCTTTTAAAATAGTGTTTTTTGTAGAAAGATATAAAGGCCACTTTTTATCTAAAGCTTTATTAAAGCAGGATCTTGCAAATCCATAAATAGATTCATCAGTATTATACATACTCATAGCTACTCCGCCTTTTTCATTATATTCATAAATTTCCCAACTCTTTTTTTCTCCATCTGTACTTTCAAATGTCATAAATAATTTTCCGGATCCTTTTATTACTGTGTCTGTTGCTTTATATTGGTCCCCAAAAGCATGTCTTCCGATGCAAATTGGTTGAGTCCAATTTGGAACAAGTCTTGGGATATTCTTGCAAAGAATAGGTTCACGAAAAACTGTGCCGCCTACAATGTTTCGAATGGTTCCATTAGGAGATCTCCACATTTTTTTTAAGTCAAACTCTTTTACTCTTTCTTCATCTGGCGTGATTGTTGCGCACTTAATTCCAACTTTATATTTTTTTATTGCATTAGCTGCATCAATAGTAACTTGATCATTTGTTTCATCTCTATACTCTATTCCTAAGTCATAATATTTAATATCTAAATCAACATAAGGAAATATTAATTTTTTCTTTATAAAATCCCAAATAATACGAGTCATTTCATCTCCATCTAATTCAACAATAGGATTGAGTACTTCTATTTTTTTATTTTTCATTTTTAACTATTCTTTAATTTTTAAATTTAATTTTTTTATCAGTTCTAAGACTTTTGGTTTTTCTTTTATTATATATTTTAATTTATCTTCATGCGTATATAAGACTTTTTCTTCATTAAACTCATCGATATTTATATTAATTTTTAAAAATGTAATATCTAGTTTTTTTTTCAAGAATTCTAAAATAATATTTTGGTTATCTATAATTTCTTTTTTTTGAATTTCACTTTGCACATTTAGTTTTAAAATATTATCAATGATTATTTTATTTTTTTGATTTTTTAAGGTAGCGTGTAAATTCATTTTCCCTTCGTGTTTTAATTGGTCACATAGACTATTCCAAATAGGTTTTAAAACTCCTTCATTAATGGAAATTAAATTTTGTGTATTTTCTTTTTCTTTTTGGGGTTTTTCTTGAGTATTTGTAATGATTTCCTCTTTTAAACAGTCTGTTATGGTTTTTCCTAAAATAGAAGATGCTAAATTTTCAAATTCTTCAATTTTAACAGGTTCTTCAATTTTAACAGGTTCTTCAATTTTAACAGGTTCTTCAATTTTAACAGGTTCTTCAATTTTAACAGGTTCTTTATTTCCTATTACTGTGTTTGTTACTAATGGGGGGTTAATTAGATTTTTTTTTTTACTAGAGTTTTCTAGAGAACAAAGTTGCATCAAGCATAACTCAACTAAAAATCGTTGATTAAAAGATGTATTATACTGTTTTTGACAATCAGTTAAAATGTTTAGGGAGTGTAATATATTTTCTATTGAAATTGATTTGGAAAGATCTTCTAGCTTTTTTTTGATATCTCCTTCATAAGTTAAAATTTCAAATGATTTAGGGTCTTTACAAAACATTAGATTCCTAAAGTATTCAATTAAAGAAATGATTAAGTCTCTACCCTCAAATCCAGATTCTAATAGTTCATTGAATAGAACTAAGCATTCGGGGATATCTTTTGCTATGATTGTTTCTATAAATGATATTGTTTTTTTTGGATTAAGAGAATTTAATATTCTCTCAACATCTTCATGTTTCCATGTGTTGCCACAAAAGTTAATAATTTTGTCAAATGTTGAAAGAGCGTCTCTTAAGGCCCCATCAGAGATTTCAGAAATTAATTGAATAGATCTTTCTTCAACAATAAGCTTTTCTTTTTTTACTATGGAAATCAAATGGTCATGTATGTTCTGTAGACTAATTCTATGAAATTCAAATATTTGACATCTAGATAAAATTGTTGGAATAAGTTTTTGTTTTTCAGTAGTTGCTAGTATAAAAACACAATATTTTGGAGGTTCTTCAAGTGTTTTTAAAAAAGCATTAAATGCACTTTTTGACAACATGTGTACCTCGTCAATAATATATACTTTATATTTTCCAGTTTGAGGAGGGATTCTAGTTTGATTTACTAAGTCTCTAATGTCATCAACGCTATTATTCGAAGCGGCGTCTAATTCAAAAATATTAAAAGCACCATCTTCTTTATTTTCTATATTAATATTGTTTATTTTATTAGCAAAGATTCTTGCACATGTTGTTTTTCCAACACCTCTAGGTCCACAGAAAATGTATGCATGAGAAATTTGATTTGTTCGAATTGCATTTTCTAGTGTAGTTGTTATGTGAGACTGTCCCACAACATCTTTAAATTCTTTTGGTCTATATTTTCTTGCAGATACTAGATATTCTGACATTAAAGTAAATTGAAAAAGTTTAATATTTTACAATCTTAAATTTATAAAAAATATTATTACCTATTTCGAATAGTCCTTTGGAATATTTTATTTGTTTATTTATCTAATAATTATTACATTTGCCGACCTCTTATAAAAGAGGTTTAATTTTTTTAAAAAAAATATACAATTATGCATTACGAGACAGTTTTTATTGTCAACCCTGTTTTATCAGAGGATCAGGCAGCGCAGACAGCAAAGAAATATGAGGATTTTTTGAAATCAAAAAAAGCCAATATACTTTCTAAAGAATCTTGGGGTTTAAAAAAATTGGCATATTCTATCGAAAAAAAGAAATCTGGATTTTATTTTTTATTTGAATTTAAATCCACAGATGAAAATCTTGTTTCAGATTTTGAATTAGATTTTAAAAGAGATGAAAGAGTAATGAGATGGTTAACGATCAAGTTAGATAAACACTCTATTGCATATGCTGAGAAAAGGCGAGAAAGATTGCAAAAAAAAGATAAAAAATAAATTAAAAGTTAATTAGAAACAATGGAGACTAAAATAGAAAAAACGGAGAATACTTCAGAGCTTAGGTATTTAACTCCAGTTGATTTGGATGTTAAAACAGGTAAAAAATATTGTAGGTTTAAAAAAATGAAAATAAAATATGTGGATTATAAAGATCCAGATTTTTTAATACGTTTTTTGAATGAACAAGGAAAAATATTACCAAGAAGAATTACAGGAAATTCTTTAAAGTTTCAAAGAAAAGTTTCTCAAGCTATTAAAAGAGCAAGGCATTTGGGATTGTTACCATATGTTTCTGATTTATTAAAATAAAAATATTATGGAGGTTATTCTAATAAAAGATGTTTTAAATTGTGGTTTTAAGGATGATATAGTTAAGGTTAAATCTGGCTATGCAAGAAATTTCTTAATTCCACAAGGTTTTGCTATTATGGCTAATGAGTCTACAAAAAAAATTTTAACAGAGAATTTAAAGCAACGAAGTCATAAAGAACAATCTTTAATAAAAGATGCAGAATTACAAAAAGAAAAGTTAAATGAAGCTACTATTAAAATTAAGGCAAAGGTTTCTGAAGATGGGAATACTTTATTTGGTTCTGTAAATAGTAGTATGTTTTCTGAAAACCTTTCGAAGATAGGCTTTGATATAGATAAGAAATACATTAAACTATTACCTTCTACTATAATTAAGAAAACAGGAAAGTATACAGCTGATATAAGATTACATAGAGATGTAAGCGCGAGTATAGATTTTGAAGTTATTGCAGAATAACGATTCAACCGTATTAAATAAATATATTTTAAGAAATGCCATTTGACATTGAATTAATAAAGGCTTTATATTCTAAATTCCCAGAGAGAATATCTACAGTTAGAAAAATTACAAAAAGACCACTTACTTTATCAGAAAAAATTTTATTCACGCACCTTTCATTAAATCAAGAAAAAAAAGATTTTAAAAGGGGAGTTGATTATGTTGATTTTGATCCAGATAGGGTGGCAATGCAAGATGCTACAGCTCAAATGGCTTTGCTTCAATTTATGCAAGCCGGTAAAAAAAAGGTTGCAGTTCCTTCTACAGTTCATGCGGACCATTTAATACAAGCTAAAATAGGCGCAGACAAAGATTTACAAGAAGCTTTAAATCAAAATAATGAAGTGTTTAATTTTTTGAGCTCTGTTTGTGATAAATATGGTATAGGTTTTTGGAAACCAGGCGCGGGAATTATTCATCAGGTCATTTTAGAAAATTATGCTTTTCCCGGTGGGATGATGATAGGTACAGATTCTCATACAGTTAATGCTGGAGGGCTTGGTATGATTGCTATAGGTGTTGGTGGTGCAGATGCTGTCGATGTTATGTGTGGAATGCCTTGGGAATTAAAATTTCCTAAAATGATAGGGGTTAAATTAAGTGGTAAATTAACAGGTTGGGCTTCTGCTAAAGATGTGATTTTGAAATTAGCAGGAATTTTAACTGTAAAAGGTGGAACAGGGTGTATAGTAGAGTATTTTGGTGATGGTGCAAAATCTTTATCTTGTACTGGAAAGGGAACAATTTGTAATATGGGGGCTGAAATAGGTGCCACTACTTCTACATTTGGATATGATGATAGTATGAGTCGTTATTTACGAGCTACTTCTAGATCTATAATTGCAGATGAGGCAGATAAAATTAGAGAACATTTAACAGGAGATGAAGAGGTTTATCAAAATCCAGAAACATATTTTGATGAAGTTATAGAAATAAATTTAAGTGAATTAGAACCTCATTTAAATGGACCTTTTACACCTGATTTAGCTACTCCTGTTTCTCATATGAAGAAAAAGGCTAAAGAAAATGACTGGCCTACTGAAATAGAATGGGCATTAATAGGTTCGTGTACAAACTCTTCATATGAAGATTTAACTAGAGCTGCGTCTATTGTTGAAGATGCTATATCAAAAGGAGTGAAACCAAAAGCGATTTTAGGAATTAATCCAGGTTCTGAACAAGTTAGATATACAGCTGAAAGAGATGGATTGATAGATATTTTTGAAAAATTTGAATCATCTAAAATATTTACAAATGCTTGTGGGCCGTGTATTGGACAATGGGCTCGTTCAGGATCTGAAAAAAAAGAAAAAAACTCTATAGTACACTCTTTTAATAGAAATTTTGCAAAAAGAGCAGATGGGAACCCAAACACACACGCTTTTGTTACATCTCCAGAAATGGTTGCCGCCATTGCAATTGCAGGTAGATTAGATTTTAATCCTATCAAGGACACACTTATTAGTGAAACTGGAGAGGCAGTTATGTTAAGTGAACCAAAAGGTATAGAATTACCATTGAATGGATTTGCTGTGGAAGAAAATGGATATCAGAAACCATCAGATGATGGTTCTCATATTGAAGTTAATGTTAATCTAGATTCAGAAAGATTACAATTACTAGAGCCATTTCGAAAATGGAATGGAGAAAATATTATGAACGCAAAATTGTTAATCAAAGCATTTGGTAAATGTACAACAGATCATATATCTATGGCGGGGCCTTGGTTACGTTATAGAGGGCATCTAGATAACATTTCTAATAATTGTTTAATAGGAGCTGTTAATGCCTTTGGTGGTGCTACTAATAGTGTAAAAAATTTAATAGATAATTCATATGATGAAGTACCTAAGGTAGCAAGAAGTTATAAATCTTCTGGAATACAATCTGTAGTTATTGGAGATCATAATTATGGAGAAGGTTCTTCTAGAGAACATGCTGCTATGGAGCCAAGACATTTGGGAGTTTGTGCTGTTATAGTTAAATCTTTTGCTAGAATTCATGAAACCAATTTAAAGAAACAAGGAGTTCTTGCGTTAACATTTTCTAACGAATCAGATTATGATAAAATCCAAGAAGATGATACTTTTGATTTTATTGATTTAAAAGATTTTTCTCCTAATAAAGAATTAACAATAAGGCTTAATCATATTAATGGCAAGAAAGAAGAAATAATAGTTCACCATACTTATAATAACTCTCAAATTGAGTGGTTTAAATATGGTTCAGCTCTTAATAAAATAAAATCTCAAAATTTATAGAAATGAGATTTCTATCAATTGTTTTTGCTAGATTTTTTGCTAGATTCTTTGATAGAAATTTTACTTTTTTTAATCATTTAAAAAATAAAAGAGAAGTCGTTGCTTGGTCATTTTATGATTTTGCTAATCAGCCGTTTACAACAATTATTATAACTTTTTTATTTGCTCCCTATTTTGCAGATGTAATATGTTCTACATTAGATCCAGGTGATGGTATGGCTTTATGGAGTCTAGGGATTTCAATAACTGCTATTTTTGTTGCATTTATTTCTCCAATTATTGGTGCTATTTCCGATACTGGTGGTTTTAGGAAATTCTTTTTTGTATTATCTACATGGACATGTATTATAACTACAGCTTGTTTATTCTTTTTTAAACAAGGAGATGTCTATTCAGCCTTAGTATATGTAATAATTGCAAATATTGGATTTGAATTAGGTAGTGTTATATGTAATTCATATTTACCTGAAATAGCAGATAAAAAAAATATTGGTAAAATATCTGGATTTGCATGGGGATTAGGTTTTTTAGGAGGTTTAATTTCACTTGTAATGTTATTTTCTTTAATGATATTGTTACCAATGATATTAGTTAATGTTATTGATTTAGAATTAAAGATAGTTAGAGTCTCAACGATAATAGTTGCTATTTGGTTTGCTGTTTTTAGTATACCTGCATTTTTTTTAGTTAGAGAAAAAAGTTCTGAAAAATTGACAAAAAAACATATTAATCAATCATTTTACTCAATCCGAAATACTTTTTATGAAATAAAAAAATATAAAAAAATAGTAAGATTTTTAATTGCAAGAATTTTTTATAATGATGCTCTTATTACAATTTTTGCATTAGGTGCTATATATGCAGTAATAACATTAGATTTTTCTTTAACAGAAACTTTAATTTTAGGTATTGTATTAAATGTTTTTGCTTGTCTTGGTTCATTTTTTTTTGGAAAAATAGAAGATCAGTATGGACCTAAATGGTGCATAGAAGTTAGTATTATTACTTTATTTTTTGCTCTTGTATTAGCTTTCATTGCTCCATTTTTCAACATGTTAATTGGGAAAAGTATATTTTGGTTTTCGGGTATTTTAATTGGAATTATGACAGGCCCAAGTCAATCATGTAGTAGGTCACTGATGGCGAGGTTAACCCCAGAAGAAAAAACAAATGAATTTTTTGGATTTTATGCATTTACAGGAAAAGCTACTGCTTTTTTAGGACCTTTTTTATTTTACCTGATTTGGAATATTTTGTCATCTTTTTTATCATGTCAATCGGATGGATTGAAAATATGTTTTAAATTTTTAGAAGAAAAATTAGCACACCCTTGGTGTACTCCTTATATAATAAATCCTCAAAAACAAGAATATATTTGTAATTATATTTTGTCCTATAACTTAGATCCTAATACTTTAGCTATACAATTAGCTCTGTTGGTTTTGCCATTGTTTTTTCTTATAGGATATATTTTATTTAAACCCTTAAAAATAAATACTAATGAGTAATTTTTTTGATTTAATAATTATTGGAGGGGGATTAGTAGGCTTGTCAACTGCATATAAGATTCAGGAAAATTTTCCAAAAAAAAATATTTTATTACTTGAAAAGGAAAAGGAGTTAGCTTTTCATCAAAGTGGTAGAAATTCTGGTGTTTTACATTCAGGGTTATACTATAAACCAGGTTCTTACAAAGCTAAAAATTGTGTTAATGGTAGAGAGCAATTGGTAGATTTTGCAAAAAAAAATAATATTAAACATGATGTATGTGGAAAAATAGTTGTGGCTGTAGATGAACAAGAAAAAAAACAACTTCCTAATCTTTTAAAAAGAGGAGAGGAAAATGGTTTAAGCGGATTAAAATTAATAAATGAAAAAGAGATTAAAGAGATAGAACCATTTATTAAAGGGTTACAAGCAATTTGGGTGCCGCAAACAGGAATTATTGATTATAAGCAGGTTGCTAGATGTTTAAAAGAAAAAATATTAAAAATTAATAATCAAAGTCAAATAATTACAAATTGTGAAGTTATGAATAGTAATAAATCGTCTATTATTACGAATAGAGGCTTGTTTAATGCAAATAATTTTATTTTTTGTGGGGGTCTTTTTTCTGATAGATTAGCAAAAAAAGATAATTTGAAATTAGATTTAAAAATAGTTTCATTTAGAGGCGAGTACTATCAATTGAAGAATGAGTCAAAGTATAAAATAAACAACTTGGTTTACCCAGTTCCTAACCCTGAATTCCCTTTTTTAGGTGTTCATTTTACAAGAATGACTGATGGTAATATTGAATGTGGTCCAAATGCTGTGTTTACATTTAAAAGAGAAGGCTATAAAAAAGCAGATTTTAATTTAAAAGATACTTTAGATTCTTTAAGCTATCCTGCTATTTGGAAATTATTTTTTAAACATTGGAGATTTGGTTTAAATGAATATAAAAGATCCTACTCTAAAAGGCTTTTTTTAAAACAATTACAAAGGATGATGCCCTCATTAACATTAGATGATATAGAAGTAGGCAGATCCGGAGTTCGGGCAATGGCTTTAGGTCAAGATGGGAATGTTATAGATGATTTTAGAATACAACAAAACAATAAAAATATACATGTTTTAAATGCTCCATCTCCCGCAGCGACAGCTTGTTTATCTATAGGGGATTATATTTTAGAATATTATAAATCTATTATATAAATTAAGGTTTTCCAGTATAATTTTGAGGGTTTATTTTTAATAATTCTTTTTTTATTGTATTGCTAATTTTCAAAGAATTAATAAAATTTCTTATTTCATTTTCTCCTATATATTTATTTTTTCTTGTCAAGTCTTTCAATAATTCATAAGGATTTTCAAATCCTTCTCTTCTTAATATTGTCTGAATAGCTTCACTTACTACTAACCAATTTTTATCTAAATCTTCTTTTATTTTGTTTTTATTTACAATGAGTTTTTGTAAACCTTTTAATAAACTATTATATGCTATAAAACTATGTGCAATAGGAACTCCAAGATTTCTAAGTACAGTAGAGTCTGTTAAATCTCTTTGTAATCTTGAAATAGGTAGTTTTCCTGATAAATGAGTTAGTAATGAATTTGCCACTCCTAAATTTCCTTCTGAGTTTTCAAAATCTATTGGGTTAATTTTATGTGGCATTGCAGAAGAACCTACTTCTTTTTTAGTCACAATTTGTTTGAAATAATCAATTGAGATATATGTCCAAAAATCTCTATTTAAATCAATAAGAATAGTATTAATTCTTTTTATAGTATCTAATTGATTGGCTAAATTATCATAATGCTCAATTTGAGTTGTAGGGTAAGATCGATTTAATCCAATTGAACTTAAAAATTTTTTAGAAAATGAGTGCCAATTGACTTTTGGAAAAGCAATATAATGAGCATTTAAATTTCCTGTTGCGCCACCAAATTTTCCAGAATGAGGGATTTTTTTTAAATAATTATATTGAGTTTTTAATCTTTCTGAAAAAACTTTCATTTCCTTTCCGAGTTTAGTGGGAGATGCGGCTTGCCCATGAGTTCTTGCTAGCATAGAAATTTCTCTCCATTTTATTGCTAATTCATCAATTTTAGAAATTAAAACTTGTATTAAAGGAAAAAAAAAACTTTCTAAACTGTCCTTAAATAGAAGAGGAGTTGCGGTATTATTAATATCTTGAGATGTTAGTCCAAAATGGACAAATTCTTTATATTTTTTTAAACCTAACTGATCAAATTTATCTTTTATAAAATATTCTACAGCTTTCACATCATGGTTTATTACTTTTTCAATTTGTTTTACTTTTTTTATATCACTAGATGATAATTTCAGGTAAATAGATTCAATTTTATTTAATTTAGATTTTTTGATTTTCACTAAATTAGGAACTATTTTACAGAGTTCAAGAAAGTAATAAATTTCAATTTTTATTCGATATTTAATTAATGCAGATTCAGAAAAAAAATCCGATAAATCTCTAGTTCTTTTTCCATATCTGCCGTCAATTGGAGAAATTTGATTTAAAAAACTCATAATTATTTTTATTTAGAGTTACCAAATTTAATAAAACAATATCTATAATGTATATATGAGGAATTTTATTTTTCAATCTTTTGAATTTTTAATTTGAGAGAAATCAGGAATTTTTTTTAAAAGATCAACATGTTTCCCATTAATATAAAAACATAATGTTTTTTTTCCATTAGTAATAATGACATATTTAGCTTTTAAAATAGAGTTATAATTTTGAACCTGATTAAAAACATTATTGTTTAGATTAATTTTTTCAGATTTACACTCCACAACTAAAATAGGTTTTCCTAAGTTATTATAACATACAATATCACTTCTTGTGTTTTGATTATTTATAATGGTTAATTTTTCAGTAGAAATTAGTGATAATGGAAAACTTTTTTGTGTGTGTAAGTAGTGAATAAAATTTTGCCTAATCCATTCTTCGGGAGTGTTGACTAAGTACTTTTTCCTTACCGGATCAAAGATGTGCTCTTTATCATCAATATATTTTTTTTTAATTGTATATTTCAATTTCCAAGTTTTATTTAATTCTAAAATTAGTAGTAATTTTTTAATTATGAATTATTCTCAAATAATCAATTCAATAACTCAAAAATCTTTTTCGCCAATTTATTTATTGTACGGAGACGAACCATATTTCATAAAAAAGATATGTGATGCTTTGCAAAAAAATGTTGTTGAGGAAGAAAGTAAAACTTTTGATGAGAAAATTTTATATCCTGAAAAAGGGATTGATATGAATAGTTTATTATGTGATTTAAAATCATATCCAATTACAGGTCAATCACAGTTATTTATTATCAAAAATGCTGAGAACTTAAGAGATTTAAGTGGACTGGAAACTTATTTTCTTTCACCTCAAATTTCCACAGTTTTAGTGTTATGTTTACATAAAGACTGGAGGTCGATAAAGACTTTAAAAACAAAAAAATGGTTTAAAATTATTAATGAAAAATTTATTGCTTTTGAAAGTAAAAAACTTTTTGAAAATCAGATACCTAATTGGATAAGTAATTATATAAAAGAAAAGGGATATACTTCAGCTTTTAAAGTGAATACAATGTTGTCAGAATTTTTAGGTAATGATTTAGAAAAAATCACAAATGAAATCGATAAGTTAACAATAGTTTTGACAAAAAAAAATATTGATGAATTTGATATTGAGAAGCATGTTGGGATTAGCAGGGATTTTAATTCTTTTGAATTACAAAATTCATTAGCATTAAAAGATTATAAAAAATCATTGAGAATTATAAACTATTTACTTAAAAATAATTACCCAGTTGTTTTAATTATATCTTCATTATATACTTTATTTTCTAAACTTTTGGTATTACATTCATTAAAAGATAAATCTAAAGGAATTGCTTCTTCCAAACTCAAAATTAATCCATATTTTTTTTCAATGTATAATACTGCCTCTATTAATTACTCATTTCAAAAATGCACTAAAATTATCAATTTCTTGAAAGAAGCTGATTTAGCTTCAAAAGGCATTCCGATTTCTACTAATTTTAATCCAAATTTTTTACAACAATTGATTTTTCGAATTATTTATGAATAAACATTTTTAGTTTACATAAACATTTTATCTTTGTGGTCAATATGAAAATAAACACATTATTTCTTTTTCTTCTTTCCCCTATTTTTTTATTTTCTCAAACAGAAACTATTAGAGGTTTTGTTTATGAAGAATCATCTTCCGAGCCAATAATTTTTGCTAATGTGTATTTGAAGGGAGAGAATATAGGTACTGCCACAGATGATAATGGGTATTTTATTTTTCCAAATATTAGTCAGGGTGATTATGTTATTGAGGTGGAATTTATTGGATATCAAAAGAAAAGTATTCCTATATCTATTGTTGTTGGAAATAAAATACCTGTTCAAAAAATATATTTATTGAAATCAAATTTTGAATTAGATGTTGTGGATCTTACTACTGAAAAATCTGAAAACAAAAATTTAGTAAACTCATCTGTTATTAAATTAACTAGTAAAAATTTAAAAAAATTACCAAGTTTAGGAGGTGAAGTTGATTTAGCGCAATTTATACAAGTTTTGCCTGGTGTGGTTTTTACAGGGGATCAAGGTGGGAAGTTATACATCAGAGGTGGCGCTCCAATACATAATAAGGTTTTATTAGATGGGATGACAATATATAATCCTTTTCATTCTATTGGATTTTTTTCAGTTTTTGACAGTGATATAATAAAAAAAACAGATGTATATACCGGCGGTTTTCCCGCCAAATTTGGAGGCAGGATATCATCAATTATGAATATTAAAACTAGAGATGGGAATAAAAAGAAGTTTAGTGGGAAAATATCGGCAAATACTTTTAGTTCTAAACTTTTATTAGAAGGTCCTTTTTTAGGAACTTCTAATGAAAATCTGGAAACCTCTGCTATTTTTAGTTTACGAAGTTCATATTTAGATAAGACATCAAAAAATTTCTACTCTTACATTTCTAAAGATGGTCTGCCTTATTCTTTTACAGACTTATATGGTAAAATGTCGATTTTTTCTAATAATGGTAGTAAGTTTAATTTGTATGGATTTAACTTTTTAGATGAAGTAGATTATGAAAATTTAACGCAATTAGGATGGAAAACCTATGGTTTAGGTTCTAATTTTGTTTTAGTTCCAGGATCTGCTAAAATGCTTATAGAGGGGGAAATAACATATTCAAATTATAATATAGATGAAAAATCGGAAGAAGAGAATCTCACAAGTGAAATTAATGGGTTTAATTTAAATTTAGACTTTTCATATTTTATGTCTAAACAAAGTGAAATTAGATATGGATTACAAGTTTCAGGATATAGTACTTCTTTAGATATATCAAGTGTAAATAATTTTTTTTCACAAACAGATCATTCTACAGACTTTGGAGCATATGTTGATTATAATCTATCTAAAAACAGATTTGTTTTTAATCCAGGTATGAGATTTCAAAATTACACATCATTAGGGGAAAGTAGACTAGAGCCAAGGGTTTCTATGAAATATAATCTTAGTGAAAAAATCAGACTTAAAGCATCAGGTGGTTCTTTTTCCCAAAATCTTATTTCTACTAATGATGATACTGATGTCGTTAGTTTATTTACAGGTTTTTTGTCTAGTACAGATAATATTCCAAGTACTTTTCAAAATGAAGATATTACATCTTTATTACAAACAGCAACTCATTATGTTGTAGGTTTAGAATACGATATATTAAGTAATTTAAATCTTAACATTGAGGGGTATTTTAAAAAATTCAATCAATTAATTGGTTTAAATAGAAATAAGATATATGAAGATATTCCCGAGTTTTCTAATCAATTAGATTTTTTAAAAAAAGATTTTATGATAGAAAAGGGAGACGCTAGGGGTATAGATTTTCTTTTAAAATATAATTCTAAAAAAGTAAGTATATGGTCTGTGTATTCTTTTGGAATTGTTAATAGAGAAGATGAAGTTCAAACATATGCTCCTCATTATGATAGGACACACAATTTTAATTTTGTTTTATCTTATATCATGGGAAGAAAAAATCTTTGGGATTTAAATTTTAGGTGGAATTATGGTTCTGGCTTTCCATTTACACAAACTCAAGCTTATTATGAAAATCTGGATCTTTCAAATATTAATCTTTCAGATTTTATTAATACTAATGGTAATTTAGGTATTATATATTCTGATCTGAATGAAGGTAGATTACCAGATTATCACAGACTAGATGTTTCCCTGACAAAAAAAATTAATTTTAAAAATAGTACCTTCATGGAGATTTCTTTAGGTGTTACTAATTTATATGATAGAAATAATATTTTTTATTATGATAGGGTAAATGCAGTTAGAATAGATCAACTTCCAATTATGCCTAATATAGGTTTTAATTGGACTTTTTAAATAAAATTATGTCAAAGTGTAAATATATTTTTGTTACCGGAGGTGTTACTTCTTCATTAGGGAAAGGTATAGTTGCTTCTTCTTTGGCCGTTTTATTACAAGGAAGAGGGTTTCGTGTTACTATTCAGAAATTAGATCCATATTTAAATGTTGATCCGGGAACTTTAAACCCATATGAGCATGGTGAATGTTTTGTTACAAATGATGGAGCTGAAACTGATTTAGATTTAGGTCATTATGAAAGATTTTTGAGCGTTCCTATGTCAAAAAAGAATAATGTAACAACAGGTAGTGTTTATGAAAAAATTATTAAAAGAGAAAGAAAAGGAGATTTTTTAGGAAAAACAGTTCAAGTAATTCCACATGTTACTAATGAGATAAAAAATCGTATAACAGCATTGGCAACAAAAAATCACGATATAATAATAACTGAAATAGGTGGTACAGTTGGTGATATTGAGTCATTACCCTATATAGAAACAGTTAGACAATTAAAATTTGAAAAAGGATTGGATGCTATTGTTGTACACTTAACTTTAATTCCATATTTAAGTGCAACAGAAGAATTAAAGACAAAGCCTACACAACACTCTGTTAAAAGCTTATTACAATTAGGTGTTCAGCCTGATATTTTAGTTTGTCGAGCTGAGATGAATTTAGGTAGAAATTTAAAAAACAAAATAGCTCTTTTTTGTAATGTTAATTCAGATGCTGTTATAGAATGTATTGACACCAAAACGATATATGATGTCCCCTTATTATTAGCAAAACAAAAATTTGATTTAGTCACTTTAGAAAAATTGAATTGTAAAAATCCTACAAGATTGAATATAAGAAAGTGGAATGATTTTTTATCAAAATTAAAAAATCCAAAAAAAATAGTTCAAATAGCTATTGTAGGAAAATATGTAGAACTTAAAGATGCTTATAAATCCATTTCAGAAGCACTTATTCATGGAGGTGTTTTTAATAGATGTGAAGTTAAAATAAAATGGGTTCATTCAGAAGATGTTAATGTTAAAACAAAATTTAAACTTTTTGAAAATTGTTCTGGGATTGTAGTTGCTCCAGGATTTGGAGAGAGAGGTATTAATGGCAAATTAATTACTATTGAATATGCAAGAACTCAAAATATACCTTTTTTAGGTATATGTTTAGGTATGCAAATGGCTGTAGTTGAATTTTCTAGAAATGTTCTTGGATTAAAAACAGCACATTCCACTGAAATAAATTCAAAAACAAAATACCCTGTTATAGATTTAATGCAAGATCAAAAAGTTTTACTTAACAAAGGAGGGACCATGAGATTAGGGTCATATAAATGTAAATTAACAAAAAAATCAAAAACTTATAATGCTTACAAGGAAGATCAAATAGAGGAAAGGCATAGGCATAGATATGAATTTAATAATGATTTTTTAGACCAATTTAAGAAATCTGAAATGAGATTTGTAGGTATTAATCCTCAATCTGATTTAATTGAGATTTTAGAATTGAAAAATCACAAGTGGTTTGTTGGGGTTCAATTTCATCCCGAGTATAAAAGCACAGTGATTAATCCACACCCACTATTTAAAAGTTTTATAAAATCAACTATTACTAAAAAATAATATGGAGCAAAAAGGTTTTGATTTTAATTTTTTTATAGGTTTTATGTTGATAGGTTTTTTGCTTGTTCTCATGATGTATCAAAAACCAATTCTAGGTTGCACAGATTCAACAGCATTAAATTATAATCCTGAGGCTATAGAAGATGATGGCACTTGTATATATGCTGACAATGATTCTGGAGAAAATAAAATTATAGAGTCTGAAACAAAAAATATAGAATTCGAAAAACAAATTGAGATTAAAGACTCAATATCAATTTTAAGAAATAATAATTTAGAAATTCAATTCTCTAATAAATGTGGTTGTTTTAAAGATGTTAAATTAATCACTAAGTCAAATAAAAATAGTTCAGATTTTAAATATCAATCCTTTAAATCAAAAAATGAGAAACAAGTTCCTGTAGAATTAATAACAAAGGAGAATACAAGGGTCCCTCCAATTAATTTAGTAAAAGGAAATAAGAATTCAAGTGAATTTGAATCTGGTGAAGAGTATTTTTTATTAGAAGAAATAACAGATAATAAAATAATATATAAACATCCTAACGAAAATTACAGATTACAGTACACACTTTTAGAAAATGAATTAGAATTCGAGATTTTAGGACAAACAAAACAACTTAATTTATATTGGGAAATTAGTGGGCCTAGACAAGAGAAGAATTTAGATTCTGGATTTACTTCAGAAAGAAATTCGAGTAATTTAGTTTATTCTACCAATAAAGGAAAATTTAAAAAATTATCCTTTTCGGGAAATGATAAAATAGAAGATGAAAAATATCCAATTTCGTGGATAGGGTATAAACAACAATTTTTTTCTACAATATTTTCTTCTTCTTCTAAATCAGGTTTTATTGTGGATTATATGAAAATTATAGGTGATGGTTTAGATACTACAGTTGTGAAAAATATGCAATCCAAAATCAAATTGGATAATAATAATACTTTTTCATTTTTATTTGTTCCAAATGACTATAATTTTTTAAAAAATCTAGATTCTCATACGAACGCAGCAGGGTTTGAAAATTTAGTTGAGTTAGGCTGGGGTATTTTTGGTTGGGTTAATCAATTTTTAGTAATTCCAATTTTTGATTTTTTGGAAAATCAAGGTTTGGGATATGGCCTTATTATTTTAGTTATAGCTATTGTAATTAAAATGTTATTATATCTTCCTACAAAAAAATCATATGTTTCGATGGCTAAAATGAGAGTATTAAAGCCAGAAATAGATGCCATAAATGAAAAATATAAAGATAAAGATCCAATGGAAAAACAAAAAGCTCAAATGGATCTATATAAAAGAACGGGAGTAAGTCCATTAGGAGGGTGTTTACCAATGCTTTTGCAAATACCAATATTATTTGCTTTGTTTAAATTTTTTCCAGCATCTATACAATTGAGAAAACAATCATTTCTTTGGGCCGATGATTTATCTACTTATGACTCTGTTTTAGAATTTTCACTATGGCCAGGTGTATTTGATCACTTAAGTTTATTTGCTTTGTTAATGTCAATTTCTACATTAATTCAAATGAGATTTAATGCTCAGCCTACTAATAACCAGATGCCACAATTAAAATATATTATGTATATAATGCCAGTTGTATTCTTTTTTATAATGAATAGTTATTCAGCTGGATTGAGTTATTATTATTTATTAGCTAATATTATAACATTTTTACAGCAGCTGTATATAAAAAGAAATCTAGATGAAAAAAAAATGTATGCCCAGTTACAAGAAAATAAAAATAAGCCTATAAAAAAATCTAATTTTCAAAAAAAATTAGAGGAAATCGCGAAACAACAAAAACGAAAACGGAATCGTTAAAATGATAAACATCAAATTACTTTTTTATTTTCTAACAAGTCTATTTTTTAGCTGTTCTATTTTTCCTAGTTATGTAAATAATAAACAACTTAATTCTTTAAATGAAAAAGATAGTATTGAAAAATATGACTCCCTCCCTCTTTTAAAAATGAGAAGAACCCCATGTTTTGGACAATGTCCTTATTTTGAAGTTAGTATTTTTAATGATGGCTCTGTAGAGTATGAGGGCTTTAATTTTGTTGAAAAAATAGGCTTTTATAATTCTAAAATTAATATAAAAAAAGTAGCTCTTATTGAGGATTATATTCGGAAAGTTGACTTTTTTTCTTTTGATGAATTATATGATGCGAGAGTCTCAGATTTACCATCAGTTATTATTGAAGTTAATTTCAAAGGGAATAATCATAAGGTTAAAGGAAGATATAATATGCCAGAAAAATTTAAGATGTTATCAAAATTTATAGATAATCTTGTTTCAGAAATAGAATTTTGGGAGAAATCTACGAATTAATAAAATCACTTAACTTACCCTTTTTTTTTGCGTAAAATTTATTATTAACCTTGCCTATTGAACAACATTCATCATAGTAGTCATGTTCTAAAAATAATATATAATCTTTTTCAAAAGCATCATTTAAAAACTCTTCTTTTTCTTGTAATGTTATTAATGGATTAACATCATAACTCATCACATAAGGTAAAGGAATATGTCCTATTGAAGGTAATAAGTCGGCACAAAAAACAATAGTTTTATTATTTTTTTTAATAAATGGAATCATTTGAGCTTGAGTGTGACCATGAAAAAATTTAATATCTATTCCATTACAAAAAGAGCCTTCTTTTAAAAAATGTAATTTTTTCTTTTCTTTAATTGGCAAGAAGTTTTCTTTTAAAAAAGAAGCTTTTTCTCTTTGATTTGGATTATTTGCCCATTCCCAATGTTCTTTATTTGTCCAGTAATTTGCGTTTGGAAACAATAAATTATATTCATTTTTTAATTTTGTCACAGCCCCTCCGCAATGATGAAAATGTAGGTGAGTAAAAATAACATCTGTA
>MDSW01028880.1_pt1 | contig 23060 bp, 23 predicted proteins | sample 811171 | NCBI WGS metagenome assembly MDSW01 (sample SAMN05326641, study PRJNA326480) | marine metagenome | isolation source: seawater | place: Atlantic Ocean: North West | collected 2012 | reverse complement strand
GGCTGCATAGATTTCACTCTTCGTGCCAATAAATACCATGGCACAATTGTCCACATGCATGTGGCTATGATGAGGGAAATGTTTGAATTTCTCTGATCTATATTTTGTATCTGAGTTTCCAGAACAAGATGGTATAATCCATTGGGTGAAAAGAGGTCCACTTGTGATTGCAAATCGCTCCATTTTTCGATTTCAGATCCATCAACAGCGACGCCGGATAGCCCAGCCACTACCGATGTGAGCAATAGCCATAGAAGAGTGAAAAGCATCCATGCGCCTAACCCCAAAGCCAATGAAGAACCCATGTCCTCAGCCCAAGAAGAAGCGAGAAGTTGAATTAAGGTGTACCACAGTAAAACTAAGCCAGTAAATCCTAGATAAATCAGAACTTCGCTAAAGTACGGATATTGGCCAAACCTTTCCCCAATGATGAAAATAGCGATGATTGAGAGACATATGGTTGGGATAGCCACTGTCGCCCAGTGAGAGATAATCATCGAGGTTGTGAGTTGATTTCTAGAAATGGGTTGACTTAGTTTAATATCCAGTACTCCTGAAATTCGGTCACGGCTTATTCCATCGAAGGAAACAAACACTACTCCAAGCGTTGCGGATAAAAGGATAAAAGCACTTGAAACATACAATATTGAATATGCAGAATCTAATGGAATTTGGGCAGGGAGTCGTATATTTGGATCAGAAAGCCCCCAAGCTGCTCCTAGAATAAACATCGACAATAATGGCCATAGAATTTTCATTCGACTAGAAAAAAATCTTTCCTTGAATCCGTGCAAAGATAATTGAGTCCAAGACATCATTCATCCTCTCCTATTTCCCTTCTTGGAATCATCGATTGAAGCGTTATGTCCATCGATCCCTCTTCAGAACTCAATCCAGTCGCTGCCTTAATTAAGTCAGCAATATCAAGAGGTGATGGATAAATGAATTTCAGCCCTTTGTGTGCATATCTTTCAATAATTTCTTCAGGTGAAATCTCAGTTTCACCTCTCCACCCATCAAGATATGACGTCGTATTTTCAGGAGGTTCTCCATCTCCCTGGATAACGTTTTTCATCTCAATACCCAAATTTTCAGAGATAACCTCAAGGGTGTCAAATGCTAACATTTGCCCTTGGTGCATTAATGCCATCTTATCGCAAAAATGTTTCAATTCCTGAACTCTATGTGATGAAATAAGTATGCCCATGCCATTCTTTGCCAATTGTAAAATAAGGTTGACGAATGCTTTCTGAGCAAGAGGGTCTAATCCGTTCATTGGTTCATCTAACACAAGATAGTCAGGAGAGCCTACAAGTGCACAAGCTAAGGAAAGGCGCTGCCGCATTCCTTGGGAGAGATTTTTGAGCATAGTATTTGATTGGGAGTTTAAACCCACTAATTTGATCAGTTTGTTTAGGTCAGTGTTGTTTTTGTTTTGCATATGCGAAATTTCTTTCAGTTGCCCAAATACTGTTTTTTTCCCCTCCCAACGGACCTGTTCGGGCATGAAGCCAATTCTCTCTCTACGCTTGATTGAATTGAGATTGATATTTCCTTCCATTTCCTGATAGAGCCCTGCAATGACTCGAATTAGGGTTGTTTTTCCAGAGCCATTGGGTCCAATCAGGCCAACAATTTCTCCAGGAGATAAATCAAGCGAGATGTGATGAATTCCAGGGCCGAGTCTTTTTTTCCATGGGGTGAGAATATTTGGCGATGGGTGAAGATGCCGAAAAGTGACATTTTCCATCTGTAACTTCTCGTGCATACCTTCCGCAGAGTGTAGAGGTTTGACAAACTACCGATTCAGACATACGATGTTCCGTTGAACTTATGTGGAGGCTTGGTCAGGGGGCCTTGTGATAAATGGATTCATTATCACTGTCCTTCTCTATCTATTCTTGTTCATTTTCTTTTACAGAAAACATCGAGATGATTTCGAATATACTGTTGTAGTCTGTTTTCTCATCGGTTTGTTATGGATTGTGCCATGGGGAATCATGTTGATGATACCAGTTGCTCTTGTGGTCTCTGTGATCAGTCCTGCTTCCAGAGCAAAATGGAAGGAAAAGATGGTGCCGAGGTCTGTGACCTCGATGGGGTTGGTGTTAATCCTCGTACTTGGTGGCTTAATCCCTCCCTCGGCCCCTGTTGGTGATGAGTCTTGGATACTGGTAAGTGAGGAAAACCCAGAGTCATGGCCATGGCCTGCAAGTATACAGTATACGTATCTACATGATGGTAAGGTAATCAGTGTTCTCAACACTCGGATACCTCATACCCTTTCTGCATATGGTTCTGCACAATCTTCCCTTTCGATTGCACTTGGCCTAGGTCTTGATGATCTTAGGTTAAAACAATCAATCGATCAATTAGGAATTAATCCGGAATCATTTGCTCTTGAACCGATTCTTGTAGATTCAAAGCACACATACAATAATCAAGAATATCACGTTCTCCGGGAGAGAATTTTTCTTGAAAGTGTTGAATCTTTGACCCTTGGATATGTGCTCATTGTGGCTATCCCGTCAGCAGGGGGTGAGTTGACAGTACTCTCTATTGTGAGAACAAGTCTTGACGATATCGATGTATGGGAGGAACAAATCGTAAATGATTATCTACGTATTTCGAAATGACAACTCACTGGGCAATTTCAATTCTTGACATAGAGTATTCTTTGCCGGTTTTTTGAAACTATTTTGTAAATCGCATCACGCAGGAACTTTGGTACTAGCCAAGCAAAAGGGAAGAGTATCCTGTAATGCCATCCAAGATACAAAAGGCACCGTATGGCTGCGGAAGAAAAAACATATGAGTTGTTATTTCTTATGAGTACAAGAGAATCAACCTCAATGTTGAACTCTTGCATATGACTCATACCAATTGCAGATTCTTGTTCAAGAATATTCAATGGTCTCTTTAGTCGCTTAGATAAAAATTGCCCAGACCAAGAGCATAGGCCACATTGGCCATCAATCAACAATAGATCCTCTGACATCTTATTCAGCGGCTACGTGAAGGTTTCCATCTTTGTAATAAATTTGTATATTCTTTGGTTTTTTCTTAGTCAGGGCAGCGAGTGCATCGTATATTTTATCCTGTTTGACCTTGAATGCCTTAGCGGCTTTTGCAGTTGACCAAGCAACGTTTTCAAAATCAGATTGGCGAAGCCACTCAAACAACCTCTCCTCTAAGTCGGAGAGTTGCTCAGCACTTTCTTCGTTAACGGCATTTGGGGGTTGCATAAGGAGGCCTAAGAGCCTTCATTAAATCAATTTGTGCCTTAGGCTAATACTGCAATTTGTCTACAACACTCTTCTGCATTGATTTTCCCATCAAGTAAATCATTCACTACTTCGATAAAAGGAGTCTTCATTTCTAAATCCTTTGATCTTGTGCCAAACATACGCGCAGCACGAACTCCTTCAGCAACCATGATCATTTCATCTAGAGCTTCGTCTAAACTTAGTCCGCTTCCCAACATTTCGCCCATGCGTCTATTTCGCCCATGAGGACTTGTTGCGGTTACAAACATATCACCAAGGCCAGCGGGTCCAAATGCCACATCTGCTCTCGCGCCAAGGGCGGGTAAAATGAGACAGCCTTCTTTGAATCCTGCGCTAAAAATAGTTGCTTTCAGATTATCTCCGCCGAGGGTGCCTATTTGTTTCAAACCATCAACTAAGCCGCAGGCAAGAGCAACGACATTCTTGAAGGCTCCCCATAATTCAGCACCTTCGGGATCATTGGTAGCATGTAAAATAAAACTGGGAGTGGACAACGTCGCTGCTAATTTCTTTGCCACACTTATGTCTTCAGATGCGATTAGGGCCGTGGTCATGACCCCATCTGCGGCTTCAGGAGCAATGGTTGGTCCAGTAAGTACAGCAAGAGGGTTGCTTTTCGAATTTTCTTGTAGCAAGTGTTGTAATGATTGTGAAATAAGTCTGTTACCAGGCGCCAATCCTTTGGCTAGATCTAAGATTACATGCCCTGGCCTTAAAGAGGGAAGAAGGTCTTGGAAGACGTCTAAAATAACTCCTGATGGGAGTGCCAGTACTACGATTTCGACGCCATCAACAGCCTCCTCCAATCGCATTGTTACCTCTAAACCCTTGAGAGAGTGATTTGGAAGATATTTCTTATTCGCATCTTCCATCATGATTGACTCATAAACTTCATTTTCGATGGTCCAACCTTTTACGGTGTGCCCGTCTTCAAGCCATAGTTTTGCAATAGCAGATCCCCAGTTGCCTAAACCAAGAACTGCGATATGGGCCATAATTACGTGGCATTACTACTTCCTTTTAGCCAATTCCCTGTTTCTTCAAAACTTATGGCGATTCTGGAGGGAAAGTCGTTAGAGGATTGTTTTTTTCCCAGATTGGATATTTTTTCATACAAATTTTGAACTTTGAATCATCTAAACATTCTGCAAGCCAGTTCTGTAACATTGGCCAAGATTTGGAATTAAACCATTCTATTTGGTGGTTGGCGAATTGTCGTACAAACGGGAAAAGAGCGTCACTTAAGTTGTAATTATTTTTGAGTTCGCTTACAAAATTGTTCAAATCTTCAAGATACTTTGATGCCATTTCTCTGTGATAATCAGCATTCGGATCCTCATATCTATTTGCGTACTTATATCGGTCTAGGTGAAATTTGAATTCATCATCATTTCTCATAACCCAATATTTTTCTTCCTCACTTAGTTCCCAATTCCTAGCGTATTGCATTATTTCGAGGCTTTCCTCGATGATTTCTTTTTGTGCAGTAATCAGCACGGGAACAGTGCCTTTTGGAGAGATTTCTAACATCTCATTGGGTCTGTTTTTCAAATCTACTTCTCTTAATTCACAAGTAAGTTCTGCTCTGATGATTGACATTCTCGCTCTCATTGCATATGGGCAGCGACGAAACGAGTAAAGTATGTTTGCTGACATGAAAATCTTCTTTCAGAAGAGATCATCATCATCTTCGCTTGCAAATAGATCATCCTGTCCATCATCTGCTTTCGCTTCGACCCTTGGCTCGTTTGTTTCTGCTTTTGGAGGTTTTCCTGAGTCTTTTTGATCGCTTGATTCTTGTTCACCTTTTGGAGGGCTTTCTGAGTCTTTTTGATCGCTTGATTCTTGTTCAACTTCTGGAGGGTTTGTACGCATTCGAGCCTGTACTGCTTCTCTGGCTGCCATCTCTTCAGGAGTTATGTTTTGCTGTGCAGCCAAGGCACGCCTTCTTTCATCTCTTGCTTTTTGTTCAAGTTGCTTGTGCCGACTCTTTTCGATTTGTTGAAGCATAAACATGGCATCATGTTCTAAAAGAGGTGAATCAGAAATAAGAGTGAGGTCAAGCCAGCCGCCTTCTTCGACAATAAATTCCGCCAGTGGCTCAAAATTCAAGTCACTCTTTTTGATTTGAGTGTAGTGGGATGCGTTTCCTCCACGATGTTCCACACCTGAAAAATGACAATAAAATGTCTTGGTTCCGATAGTCTCTCTAACTTGATCAAATAATTCCCCGTAATCTTCAGATGTTCGAAGACGTCCGTGACCACGAGCATGAATGTGTGCGAGATTCAAAACAGGTATAGTTCCCTCAACATGATTCACAACTTCAAGAACTTCTTCTAACGATCCCCACAATTCTTGTCTACCACTTGTTTCGATGCCGATTTTAGACGGTATTCCGTCTTTTAGCCATGGAAAGACAGGATACTCCTCTTCTTCATCTTGCCAAATTTCCGAAATTCTTTCAACAATACCTGAAAAAATAGTCGCAACTTGAGAATTTGCTTTGTCTCCTCGTCCCATTTCACCATAGTGCCCTACATGCAATGTGACATGTCTTGCATTAATCGTTTTTGCAGCCTGTAAGGCTGCTTCAATTTTTGTAAGACTGCGGTTTCTTTCAACCCTATTTCCAAGCATTTCTGCATAGTATGGTCCATGAAGGTTCATCTCGAAATCTGCTTTGTTTGCCAGGACTCCGGCCTGCCAGTATTGTTCAAAATGCAACGGGGCCACCATTCTTACTGTTTGGACTTCCATTGTTTCTAATCCAAGGGAGATGATGTCGTCCATTCCTTCAACAATAGTACGGCCTTTGCAGGAGAGCGGAACTCCTGCTGGTCCAATTTTTACAGACATTTACCCACCCCGACAGGACAAGGCGAAGGGCTCCCCTATGTTAATTGCTTTCTGAAATTCATCATTGGTGAAAGAGGTTTTGAAGGGATTGGTTCTAAAAAGATGAACTCTAGGAATAACCATGGAGGATAGGGTTGACGCTGCTATTTCTGCATTCAAACAAGGACTCCCTGTATGCCTTTTTGATGCTGACCACCGAGAAGGTGAGACTGATTTATTGTTTTCAGCCCAACACACCACTCCCCAAACGATGCGGACTCTGCGAAAAGAATGCGGAGGGTTACTTTTTCTAGCCATTGGAAATGAAGTTGGAGAAACTTTTGGACTTCCATTTTTACAGGATATTTACACGAATGACGAACTTATTAGGAAATATCCTACCCTCCAATTTTTGATTACAAATGACCTTCAATATGATTCACGCTCTGCATTTACGCTTAGTTTAAACCATCGTGATACGTTTACCGGGATAACCGATCGAGACAGAGCACTGACTACAAGGAGATTTGCTGAGTTGTATATTGAATGTCGAACACAAACACCAGAATATTCTCGAGAACGTCTTGGAGAGGAATTTAGAACTCCCGGCCATATTCCTGTTTGTCGTGAGTCTAAAGGTGGATTGACAACACGTCAAGGGCACACCGAGTTAGCGGTAGGTTTAGCGAGGTTAGCCGGCGTGTCTCCAGTGGTAATAGGGGCAGAAATGCTTGAACCAGATGGAGATTATGCCTTAAGTGTGGAGGATGCAAAAATTTGGGCATCAAAAAGAAATATTCCATTTTTGACAGGTGAGGAACTAATTAGGAAAGTCGAGTAGGAGTTGATTAGATGGAGAAAGTGATGGCTGTTGGCGTATTTGATCTACTCCATGCCGGCCATTTACACTATCTGGAACAAGCGAAATCTCTTGGTTCTCACCTAGTTGTCGTTATAGCCCATGATGATACGGTAAGAAAAAGGAAGCATGAACCAGTCACAAATCATGATTTCCGAAAACGTATGGTTGCTGGACTGAAACCAGTGGATGAAGTGTTCATCGGTAATCCTCCTGAAACACCAATTTTTGACATCCTTAATGAGTTTAAACCTGATGTAATTGCTTTAGGTTATGACCAAGAACACGCAGAAGATCATCTGCGAAATTCCCTAAAGGAGAGAGGTTTTGATGGTGTGAGAGTCACCAGAGTCGAAGGTTTGTACGATGATTTGGATGGAACCAGGAAAATTATCGCAAAAATATTGCAGAGAGGTTCAAAGGAGGGAGTGTGAACATGTTTACAGGCATCGTTCAAGGTCAAGGCAAAGTAATAGCAATGGATTCTGGTGAATATACAAAAGTCACCATCACTTTACCTAATTCTGAAAATTTGCGTATAGGAGATAGTGTTTCTGTATCTGGCGTTTGTTTGACAGCAGTTCAAATTCAAGACACAGATGTTCAATTTGACATCATACCTGAAACACTCTCTCGAACCAATTTGAAGGAGCTTCAAGTTGGTAATCATGTGAATATTGAAAGGGCATTGAAGTATGGTGATGAAGTTGGTGGCCACCTCTTAAGCGGACATATTATGGGAGTGGGGACGATCTCAAATAGACATGAAGGCGAGGAAATACTCGACATTTCTGTTAAGGTACCTGAAGAGATGTCTCCATTCATTGTTGAAAAGGGATACATCGCAATCGATGGAATTTCCCTCACAATCGGTAAGGTTAACGGATGTAATTTCTCAGTACACCTCATTCCAGAAACAATCAGACTCACTACTCTTGCATCAAAACAAATTGGAGCAGAAGTGAATATAGAAATTGATTCCATGACACAAATCATTGTACAAACAGTTCGAAAACATTTGGAGGAGAATTCATGAAGAATATCGTCGTCGTCTGCGCTTCATTCCATGAAGCACATGTCAAAGAAATGCTAAGCCATGTTGAAAGCGAGATAAAGGACAAAAATCTTGAAATTAGTCACATACAATGGGTGCCTGGTTCCTTTGAACTCCCGTTGGCGATGAATCGATTGCTATCTAGGACCGATATTGATGCAGGGATCTGTTTAGGCATTATTGAAAAAGGAGAGACACAACATGGTGAAGCAATAGGCAATGCGCTGATGAAAAGCTTACTCGACATTCAAATCAATCAGAATAAACCAATTGGCTTAGGAGTCATTGGACCTGGAACAGAACCTCACCACATAACTTCTCGGATTGAAAAACATGCCAAAGGAGCAGTATCTGCAATTTGCGCTTTGTTGTAAAAAAACATGAATACTTCAATAGGGTCGGTAGATTATGAACCGAATTTGCATTCTATCCATTTTGTTCATGATCACACTTCTGCCATTAGTTTCAAGCACTGATACTGATGGAGATGGATATGATGATGACCTCGATGTTTTTCCAGATGATGACCAACAATGGAATGATACAGATGAGGATGGATTTGGAGATAATCCAGTGCAACCAAACGGTGATGGATGTCCCCTTGAAGCATCGGTAGAGAATCAAGGCTGTCCAAAACCAACATCGATAAGCACTGATAGAATTCAAGGAGAGTTTGGAACCAGCGGTTTTAATTTTGCAATTTTGATTTCAGGTCTTCTCGGTTGTATTATTGGCGTTTTATATTCCAGAAAAAGTTTTCAAAATTCAGTGGACTCTGACCAAGATACACCTTTGGCTTTATTCCTGATGTTGATGTTCGTTTGTGCAATGGTCTACACGCATCCGCCATTGTTATCTGAATCTCCTGAAAAAGAGTACTCAAATCATGATGATGCGCATGTTTCCGTTACTGGTCATGACATGAATACCGGCATTGAGGAATTGGATACAGATCAAAATGGAATTACAGACGGTATCTCAGTTGATTACGATGTAGATTACGGTGGTCAAGAAACCGTCCCAGTTGAAATCCAGACCGACCTCACAATAACAGATGAAGAGGGAGTTTCGATGCACTTGTCACAACGCAGGAATATTACCGGAACAGAAGTAGAAGAAGATACCTTTTTCATTGTAAAACCATGGTCTTTGGGCAGTTACACCGCCGAAATTGATGTGAAGGTTTTTGGTCAAGATAATGAGCAACATGAAGACTGGACAAACTTTAACCAAGATGAAGTTCAGATATTAGAGGTTCTTGACCAACCATCGATCAGTTTTACAAGTAAAAATCAAACCTCAGAGGACGAACCATGCTGGGTAAATCTTACAGCAGAGGACCCACTATTCGGTTTCTGGAGCGCAGATAATCAAATTCAAGAGACTATCCTTACATTAGTAAAACCAGATAGTTTAGCATTTACTACCAATGATTGGGAAGAAGTAAACATTTCTTGTGATGATTTAACGCCGGGAGAATACACCTTTGAGGTTGAAATCGAAAATACGTTTCAACAGCAATCAGAAGGACAATTTATCCTAAATATCACCGATTCGAATGAATCGGAAACCAATGAGACCAATGAGACCAATGAGACCAATGAGACCAATGAGACCAATGAAACCAGTGATACAGATGAATCAAATTCAACAGATTCCGAGAGTATAGTAGAACTGGATTTTGTGATTGAGGTTGAAATAGTGGATTTTTGCCAGTTGAGATTTATATCAGATTTACAAAATAGTACAGTATTTGTTTCTATTGAGAGCAAAGAAATTAATTTATCTCAATCAGGAAAAAATGTAACCTTCTCTTGTGATGATTGGAACCCAAGAGTCTACCATTTGAATACCTCGGTGAGTGATGGAAATGGGTCTGTAGGTTGGAAAAACCTTACTCTCGTCATTCCAGATCCAATCATTCTTGCTTTTGGCACTGGTTCAATTATCGATGCAGTTCAAAGTGAGGATGCTAAGTTGGTTTTTACCTACCTTGCAGCTTTAAGCATCTTTGTTACATTTTCAATGGCAATGATCATGGCTTTTTTCCATAGTCGAATGTTTGGAAAAGAATCAGTTAAGGCTGACTATATTTCCGATCTTGCGACTTTTCGAATGAATTCAAAGCGTAGAGATTGACTCTGATATCGAGCAAAAAATCTCATTTTTGTGTTTCGAGAGTTCAATTCATGACAGGGAATGTTCAAGAGTTACCTGATTACTGACAAAGTCATGAGCGAGGTTCGTAATGTCATTATCATCGGTTCTGGTCCAGCAGGATATACTGCTGGTCTCTATAACGCAAGAGCGTTACTCAACCCTCTAATGTTTGCAGGTTACATGTCTGGCGGTCAGCTGATGCTAACCAGTGATATTGAGAACTTCCCCGGCTATCCTGAAGGTATTGGTGGCCCGGAAATGATGATGCAATTGCGAGAACAAGCAGAACGGTTTGGGTTAGAGGTACAAGACAAAAATGTTGAGAGAATAGATGCTTCTTCTACCCCTTTCAAAGTCTATGTGGAAGGAGAAGAGTATCAATCTCATGCAGTAATTATCTGTACTGGTGCCGAAGCAATCTGGTTAGGTGCTGAAGGTGAGAACGAGCAAAAGGGTAGAGGTATCAGTACCTGTGCTACTTGTGATGGGGCATTTTTTAGAGACCAAGAAGTGATCGTAATTGGTGGTGGCGATTCGGCAATGGAAGAGGCTACTTTTTTGACTCGTTTCGCTACAAAAGTCACCCTTATCCACCGTAGAGATGTATTCCGAGCCTCGAAAGTAATGTATGACAGGGCCTTGAACCATCCCAAAATTGAGATTTTGACGTTCAAACAGGTGAAAAAATGGCTCAGTGATGAAAATGGTTTGACTGGAGCCGTGCTTGAGGATACTCAAAGCGGAGAGGTTTCTGAGATTTCTTGTAGTGGTGCCTTTATTGCCATCGGCCATAAACCAATAACTGGGTTTTTAGAAAATCAGATTGAAACGGATGATTCAGGATACCTCTTGGCAAAAGATTTCACTATGACCTCTGTACCTGGTATTTTTGCTGCAGGTGATGTTGTTGATACTCGATACAGGCAAGCAATTACTGCAGCGGGAATGGGTTGTCAAGCTGCTATAGATGCAGAAAGATGGCTGGAAGATAACATACACTGATTGTGATATCATGGATATCCAGTCAGATTCTGAGTTGTCCTCAAGCGACAGATACTCAAGGCATGTGTTACTTCCGCAAGTCGGCATTCGTGGTGTACAACATTTATCTTCGTCATCGGTCATTTGTGTGGGTGCAGGAGGGTTGGGAAGTCCTGCCTTGTTGTATTTGGCGGCAGCAGGTATTGGTAAAATATCCATCATCGATGATGACAAGGTTGAGTTGTCCAATTTACAAAGACAAATTATTCATCAAGAAAATGATATTGGTAAACTCAAGGTTGAATCTGCAAAAGAACATTTGCTCCGGCTTAATTCTTCACTTAACGTCACAATCTATCCTTTTCGACTTGATGAGAGTAATGCAATAGAAATTCTGTCAGGTCATGATGTCGTAATCGATGGTACTGATAATATCGAAACACGATATATCATCGATGATTCTTGTAAATCTTTAGGTATACCTTGGGTTTACGCCTCAGTATACCGGTTTGAAGGACATTTGAGCGTCTTTAATTACCATTCCGGACCGACATATAGGGATGTTTTTCCCACAGCACCACCTCCAGAACTTCTCCCCTCTTGTGCAGAAGCAGGCGTATTGGGTGTTCTGCCGGGAGTTATGGGTAGTTTACAAGCCACAGAAGTGATTAAAATAATCCTAAATCTTGGGGATCCCCTTTCTGGACAAATGCTGATTTATGATGGGCTACAAGCCACATTCAGGACTCTTACTATTTCCCCCTCTCCCGAAAATAGGCAAGTTCAAGAAGAAAAAGCCTCCCCTCCAGAAGCCATGATGCATGCCATTGATGTACCCACTGCTGGCAAGAAACTTGAAGAAGGCTGGAGCCCATTCATTCTTGACGTCAGAAGTAAGGATGAATTTAATGCTGGCCACATTGATTCTGTAGATTTTCAAATAACACATGAAAATGTTCTGTCAGCATTGGAGCATATTCCAAAAGACAGAGATGTTCTGGTTTATTGCGCACGAGGCAGAAGATCAGAACTTGCAATCTATTTCCTGATGCATGAGGGATATTCTGGCGAAAATCTTTACAATCTTGAAGGTGGATTTATCTCTTGGAAAGACCATTATCCAAATCGCGTGAATGTTTGAGGAATGACATTATCCAGGTAAGTATCATGTCAATCTTCAAAGGTTTTCAACTTTTGAGTAGCACGTGGCCCAAATAATTGTGGCTGATGAAAACGAGGGGAGGCGGAATTTACTCGCCAATACTCTTGAGCGTGCAGGCTATTCTGTGACAAGGGCAGGAACACTGCGACAGGCCGAAGGGACAGCCCTTGCAACAATGCCTGATGTGATGCTATTTGATGGAGATTGGAAATCAGGTGACCCAATTGATTCAAGTCAAAGGATGATGTCAGACCCAGAATTTGCATTCAAATCCAGAGTCATCATTCTTTCAAGGAACGCTTCACAGGATTATCTAATTCAAGCGGCGAGAGCTGGTGTTAGCGAAGTGATTGTAAAACCGGTTGATATGCCTAAACTTTTATCCCAGTTGGAAAAACATGCACGAAAACAATTCGTGCCTCCTCCAGCAGATGTTGAAACGAATATCGGCGGAGGTGGTTCTTTCGATGTGTCAATGGTATCTGGTCAAAGCCAATGGGCACTTCCAATGTTGAAGGGTCTGGTGACGCCAGAAAAAATTGATGCGAGTTTCATTGAAGAAATTGTTTCACAACTGATGGAACAAGGGATTGAGTTGGATGAAAACATTGACCAAAATCTTCTTTCAAATATGCTGAGGCTTGCACTAAACAAGCTCGTCGATGAAGTAGACCGGACGCCTAATGAAGAATCTGTGACTAATAAATTGCCTTCAAAAAAAGGCCCTACTCTTTCTGAAGGGCCCAAGAGTATGGAGGACGTACTCCAAAATCAAGCCGATAAACTTGCAGAGGAAGTTGAAGCTAAACTAGATGAAATTCTTGAGGAACAACCCCAGCCAGTAACTTTACTTGAAGAAGAAGAAAAGATGAGAATTGACCCGGAAATTGTTGAATTCACGCGTCTTGCAATTAACGAAGTATACCAACTAATGTGGGATATCGCCAGACCAAATACGCTGAATGATTTAACGCTGATGACCAGAGTTGAGGATGCTACTCAGATGCTCAAAGATATTATTGATCATCTTCCATCTCCACCCAAAGAGGAGGAATAAGATTGAATGAAAGACAACTGAAATTTTTGTTCTTCGTATTATGTGCGGCATTTATTGCCAATCTTTTGGGATATGCATTTATTGTTCCAATTCTACCTTCTTGGAAAACTCAATTTGCTTTGAATAATACTCAAGCCACTGCTCTGGTTTCATTATGGGCAGTTCCTTTATTCTTACTGGGTCCTATGACCGGTCGAGTAGTAGACCGTTTCGGTGCGATGCCAATTATCTTCATTTCATTAGTATTGCTTACCATCACTTCATTGCTTTATCTGGTAGCAGTCCAAGAAAAATATGGTTCTGGATTTTACTTGCTTGCGATTGCTCGTCTCCTTCATGGACTTGCAGGAGCATCAATTATGACTGCGGGTTTTTCCTTAGCCAGCGAATTATGGCCACTCAAATTTGGTGAAACATCAGGACAATTAATCGGAATCGCAGTTATTGGTGGATTGCTAGGTCCAGTTATTGGAGGGATTACATTTGCATACAGTCCAACACTTGCTTTTTTGACGCTTGCAGCAGTACCTGCTCTGGTATCTCCTCTCGCTTTTATTTCAATGAGGACAGTCAAACATCATCAAAGTAAAGCAGGACCGACAAGCACAATATCCATCATGGCTTTCATTAAAGAACCAATGTTATTTCGAATCGGAATGCTTGTTGTTTTAGCAACTCTTGCGACAGGGGCCTTAGAAGCAGGGGTTCCATTACTTCTTCAAGAGGCACTTGGATTGGGCTCTGCATCGATTGGTTTAATTTTACTTGGACTGATTTTATTCCAAGGCCTTGGTGGCTGGTTTTGGGGCGTCAAAGTGGATCAAAAAGGACCTATTCGATACATGATATGGGGATGGATATTGGTTTCAATTTCTTTACTTGTTTGCGGTTTTGTGATATGGTTTGTTACTGGTAATCAATCCGTTTGGATTGTTGTAGGAGTCCTTGCGATCTTTCAATTTGCTATTGCAGCAACACAGGTCCCAATGCTGCCAATGATTGATACGGCGACCAATCAACTATTCGGCTCTGGTTCTGCAGGTTTGGCATTTGGAGCTTTTGGAACGGCTTGGGCTGCTGGAACCATTCTTGGTCCACTCGCTATTGGCCCAATGCTCGATTTGACAAATTCTTGGGCCTTAACCGTATCAGCATTAACAATCCCAATGGCGATTGGGTTGTGGATTACAATTGCAAATAAAGAGATGCTAACCACTTGTTATCAAGATGAAATGAACGCCAGATTAGGAGATGAATAGTCATGCCAATACTTGAAGATGGGTTTCTCATGCCCGTGTCTGAGGGGAAGAGATGGTTCAGGGTGCATTGCCTAACATTTTCGGAAGAGACTGGTCTCCCTCTAAGCCATTGATTTTCTTCCGCTCTTTGCCAACTGAAATGGCAAAGGTAGAGATATTGCGATTTATTGCAGAAAAACACGAAGGAAACTTACAAACAGTTTCATCGCTTTGGGACCATGTCATTGAGGATGTAAAATCATTTGATGGAGAAGCATGGCATACTTTTAGTTCTTCATTCATCAACGTTTTAGCACAAGGACTTGAATCAAAAAGTAGAGCCTCGAGTATTGATTTGGAAATGGAAGTCATTCCCAGAAGGACAGCTGGAGAACACTTGGCGCGAAGAAATACGCGTTTCATCATCGATATGAGATTGTGTATGCGCCGTTTAGCCCATTATATGTCGGTTGAAACCGAACAGCGTTTTTCCTGGCAAAGATTGATGACCAGAACAAGAGAAATGGATGAAGTGTTGAAAAAACTGTTCACTGAAGGAATAGAAACTCCCGACGGAGGACGATTTGGTGGCAAAGGTTTTCGTTCAACATGGCAAGAGGCAGTTGTCGCCGTTGTAACAGCCTTGAATAGTGGCCCTGGTTTTGGAACTGAAGAACATTACACAGGTGATTTTGTTGCCCCGATGATCAGAGATGTTGGTCTATCTCTAGCGATGGGAGATACAGTACTCGATGTGATGGCTGCTCAATTAGGAAAAGCAGACTCTCGAATGAACGGGGGATATGCTCATGCTGGAGGTAGAGATTTACACATTGGAGCTTTTCACAAAGGAGTATTGCCTCCTACTGCTCCTCTGCCGATAGCCTCAGCGACGATGACAGGTATGGCATTGGCAGCACAGAGACTAGAGATGAGTCGGTTCCATGTAGCATGTATAGGAGAAGGTTCCTCATCTTCAGGAGAATGGTGGGAGGCTGTTAATTTCGCCTCAACCAGAGGATTACCAATAACTTACATTCTTCAAAACAATCAAATTGCCCTTGATACACCACCTTCTCATCAATCGAATGTTGAACTATGGGGTGATAAAGCCATAGCGATGGGTATGCCTTCTTGGACAATTGATGGGTCTGATCCTGCTTCATGGTATGCAAGTACGGCAGTTGCGAGAGAATTTGCCTTAGAGGGAGGTGGGCCAACACTCGTTCATGTTGAGACTATGAGAGGTTGTGGGCATGCTCATCATCACGATGACCTTTATCTTGGTACTGAAAGCGGTAACCCTCCTGGTTATGTTGACCGAGATTTGCTTGAGTATTGGGCGAATAAAGACCCCCTCTCAACACATAGGGAATTACTTCTAGAATTGGGAGTCTCCGAAGAACAAATCAAAGAAATGGAATCAGATGAATTTGAAATGGTGGCTGAAGCCTTTTCTCAACTAGAATTAATGGAATGGCCTGAACCAAATACAGTGACAAAAGGTGTGACCTCTATCCATGACGCTGATTCTCATGCAAATCATCTTAATCGTTGGACTGGCAAAGAAGCTACGGATTTTACTCCATCAAAGTTGATGCCTGGAGAAATGGCTTGGGAATATGCTGAAAAAGGTGGTTGGACTTACGCAAGGGCTATTCAACAAGCGATGGTAGATATCGCCGGAAAATATGAGAGAAATACTCTGTTTATGGGAGAAGATATGGAAGTTGCGGGGGCATTCGGATTGAATATGGGTCTCAAGAATGCAGGGCATGATTCACTTTTACTCGACATGCCATTATCTGAATCGATCATCATCAATGCGGCAGTTGGTGCTGCTCTTTCAGGGATGAGACCAATGGCAGAAATTCAATTTGGAGGCTTTGCAGCTTTGGCTCACAACGCCTTGGTGAATAATGCCTCAATGTTACGTTGGAGGTGGGGAGCAGAGGTGCCACTGACAGTACGTATCCCTCTTGGGGCTAAGACTCGATCAGGACCTTTCCATGCCAACATGATTGAATCATGGTACATCAATGATCCAGGACTTATCGTAGTTGCACCATCAACACCCCAAGATGCCTATGATCTGCTTATAGAAGCAGCACATGTGAATCACCCAGTACTATTCCTCGAGCACATTGGACTGTATGGACTAAGAGGAGGGATGACCGGTTGGGAACAAAATATCAATCAGATCGTTGATGTCGACAAGGTCCATAACCAATTAGAAGTGAATTCGCAATTCAAGTTGGCTAAAGCGGAAATCATTCGTGGTGGGAGGGATTTAACATTAGTGACTTGGGGTTCAATGTTGCATCTTTCACTTCAGGCAGCCGAATTACTTGCAGAAGAGGAAATCGAAGTAGAAGTCATTGATTTACGGACATTATTGCCATTCGATGCTCAAACATGTATTCAATCAGTGATGCGAACATGTCGCTTGGTTATCGTTCAAGAAGGTCAATGGAGTGGTGGTTTGGGCCATACATTACAGAGTAGAATTTTAGAGGAAACCTTCTATCTATTGGAATCAGCACCTCTTATAGTAGGCGCGATTGATACACCTGTTCCGTTTAGTCCTCCTTTGGAAAATCATACGATTCCATCACTGGATTTTATCATTGATGCCATTCGGACAGCATGTTCTGATTAATTTGTGAAAGTATGATATGTTTAGTCGAAATCGAGTTCCTATGGCCGAGAATGAGGAACTTGGTCTCGGGGCTTTATTACACTGGAATTCGCTTCTTGTCACTGGTTCCTTGTTTGTGATGCTCACAGCCATAACGACTTTCACAAGCCGTTTGGATGCAGTTAACATTTCGATTGTTTTTGGCTTACTGGTTTTATCAATTATTTTGTTGATTACTTCTGCAGACTTTTTCATTGAAGGTGCAAAAGGATTGGCTCGACGTGCGGGAATAGCAGAAGTGATTATCGGTCTAACTATTGTGAGTATTGGTACGTCACTACCAGAAATCCTTGTGACTTCAACCGCTTCTTTGGAGTCAAAAGATGATTCCTCAATGATGGAACTCGCTATCGGAAATATCTTTGGTTCAGTATTGGTACAGATTACATTTATTCTCGGGATAGTAGCTCTTGTTAGACCATTGAATGTGAGCCCAACCTGGTTGAAACGAGATGGGTTCATTATGTTTGGAGCGGTTGTTCTCTGCTCATTTTTACTTTGGACAGGAGGAGGATTATCTCGATTTGAAGGATTGATTCTTTGTTCTACTTACATATTTTATATCGGTTGGCTACTCAAAAACAGAGAGAAAATCCGTCAAGATGAGATAGAGACGATTGATGAAATAAAGCATAATGAGTTAAACTGGACCTCTGCAGCTTACATAGCCATGGTAATCATTGGACTCTCATTTGCTATTTTTGCTGCGACTAAATTGGTCGAGTTAGCCAGTGAGTTAGGGAGAGCAATGAATATTCCTCAAGCCATCATCGGTACGGTGATGTCTGGCCTTGGTACATCTCTCCCAGAGTTAACAGTTGCACTTATGGCTGCAAAGAAAAGTCGAGGTGTTGCGATTGGAACATTGGTTGGTTCCAATATCACAGATCCTCTTCTTTCTATTGGTATTGCAGCATTAATCTCTCCTCTGATGATCAGTGAAACATCTTGGGGTCTTATCATGTATCTCATTGTTCCTGCAACTATCATTGGCGTCGCAGCATGCTTGTTTATGATGTATACTGGATTTAAATTCACTCGATTTGAGGGAGGCGTTTTGATTGGCCTATATGGTGTATTTTTGTTCATACTAGAACTTCAACGCCAGGGATATATCACGCTATGATTGAAGCGTAGTGAACTCCTAGAAAGGTAGTTATTTGTTCCAATCCTTTAACATCCGTATCATCAAAGGCATTGATTTCGTCACTGTCTACGTCTAATACGCCAATTAATGTTCCATCTGGTGTACAAATAGGTATCACAATTTCACTTTGAGTTGTTGCCGAACAGGCAATATGATCAGATCGTTTCGAGACATCAGGAACCAGTTGTGTTTTCTTACTTCGAGCGCTTGCTCCACAAACTCCTTTTTCAAACGGTATAGTTAGGCATCCATGAGTTCCCTGATATGGTCCAATTTTCAAAATCCCAGGTTCGGTTACTCGATATATACCAGTCCAATTGAAAGCATCAAATTTATGATGTAATTCACAAACGGTTGTAGCCATAACTGAAATCCAATCGGTTTCATCGGCAACCATTGCCGAGATGTTGCTTAGTAAATCTTGATACTGTTCATCTCTGCTCATAGCAGCGGGAATGAATGAGATTATTTCAAGCAACCACTTATTTCCTTCCGATGTGTGGCCCTGACATGGTCGACTTCAAACTTGATGAAGTGCAAGAAATGTTGCGAGAGTTGGCTCACCAATTTGCAGAAGATGAGGTTAGGCCTCACGCCGAAAAGTGGGACCATGATTCATTGTATCCAATAGAGACAATTAAGGCAGCACATGAGATGGGATTGCTGAATCTCCATATCCCAGAAGCCTACGGGGGAGCGGGACTGGGAACCTTCGAAGAAGTCATCGTCAACGAAGAATTGGCATGGGGGGACCCCGGTTTTTCCACCGCAGCCTATGCTACTGGTTTGGCTTGCGCTCCAATAATTACCGGTGCCACGGATTTTCAAAAAGAAAAATATCTTTCGATGGTTGCCGAAAAAGGCGCATTGGCCTCTTACGCTGTCACTGAACCAGGAGCCGGTTCAGATGTTGCGTCTATTTCAACCACTGCCAAAAAAGAGAATGATGAATATGTGCTAAATGGCTCAAAGATGTGGATTACTGGCGCTGGATATGCTGATTGGTTCTTTGTATTAGCCAAAACCGACCCTGATGCAGGTTATCGTGGAATGTCTGGATTTATCGTGGAGTCAGATTGGGAGGGTCTTTCACTGGGGAAAAAGGAAACAAATATGGGTCAGAGATGCTCAGATACAAGATCAATTACTTTCGATAATGTAAGGGTTCCAGAAGAAAATTTAGTCGGGGGCTCAGAATCTGGTGGTTGGATGAATGCAATGAATGCGTTTGACATGAGTCGTCCCAATATTGCGGCGCATGCTACTGGTTTGTCCAGAGCGGCATATGAGCATGCGTTAAATTACAGCCATGAGCGACAAAGTTTTGGAAAACCTCTCCACAAGCATCAGGCAATACAGTTTATGCTTGCAGATATGAAGACTAAGGTTGAAGCATCGAGGTTACTTACATGGAAATCAGCCATAGAATTTGATAATGGTATCACCAATACTGAGAGTGCTGCACATGCTAAGCGGTTTGCAGCAGATTCATGTATGGAAGTCACAACTGACGCAGTACAGGTTTTCGGAGGATATGGATATTCAGAAGAATATCCTGTTGCGAGATTGATGAGGGCAGCTAAGGTAATGCAAATCTATGAGGGTAGTAGCCAAGTTCAGAGAATGATCATTGGAAGAGAGATTACAAAAAACCTCTGAGGTTTGTTCGTGAAAAAGATTTCTTCGGCAGTGATTCTAGCCGCAGGTTACTCCTCTCGTTTAGGTCAACCCAAAGCCTTGGTGAAGTGGAATGAGGAGACTTTGATTGGGCGTAGCATAAGGCTCTTAGAGGAAGCAGGAATCAAAAAAATAGTAGTGGTTGCCAACAAAGAACTCATAACAGACTTCATGCCTCTCGTTGGTAATCATTCAATTATTGTCAACCCTTCTCCTGAAAATGGACGTACCGGTTCATTGCAGGTAGGCATAAAATCCATTTTATCCAATTTGCCAAGCACTCCTCGTGCAATTTTGGTGGTACCTGTTGACCGATGTGGGTGGGAATCCAGCACGATTAGAGTATTGTTATCTCAAAAAACAAACTCAAAACCAATACCCTCAGGGCACCCTCTTCTTTTGTTTGATATTGCGAAAGTAATGATGGCTCCACAAGACATGCCATTGAGGGAAATAGTAGAAATTACGGAGGTTTCAGCCCCTGGAAGATATTTGAATATCGATACTCCCGAGGATTTGGAGGGGTTGAATGACTAAGCGGGTATTCTCATGGGTCATTGAGCAACTAAATTTAGGACAAAAAGTAGCCATAGCCTCGGTATTGTCAACCCAAGGTTCGGTACCTGGGAAAACTGGGGCAAAATTAGCCTTGACCAAAAATAAAGTCACAGGTACCGTAGGTGGGGCTGGTCTTGAACTCCAAGTAATCTCACGGTTACGAGATTTATTAGAGCATCACCATCCATTTGCTGAAGTAATTTCTTTTGGTTTAAACAAAGGTGCTAAGGGCTATGAAGTGATACCTCTTGACAGCCTTTGTGGGGGGAGAGTTACCCTCTCGCTGGAAGTGATGATACCGATGCCACACGTGTTGATGATGGGTGGTGGGCATTGTGCTGAAGCCTTGTCAGAAATTTTAGCAGCTTTAGACTGGGATTTTTCGGTTTGCGATTCCAGAGAAGAATATGCGTCTCTGAATGGTGCGAAAGAAAATATCCATGCCTCGGTTGAAACGTTTTTTGAAAATGAAAACGCTGCCTCATTATGCCGATTTAGTGACATACTACTCCTTGGACACGATTGGAAAGAAGACGAAATTCGATTAATTTCTCTTCTTGGATTAAATTATGAAGGAAGATTGGGGGTAATTGGTTCCAAATCTAAGTGGAAGGCATTTGTTAAGGCAGCAAATTCAGCAGGTATCGAAAACTCTTCACTCGAATCAGTCCGCTGTCCTATTGGGCTCAATATTGGTGCGGAAACTCCAGAGGAAATTGCGGTGGCGGTCGCTGCTGAAATTATGGGTCTGTACAAACAGATTCAGGTTACAAGTCCAACGTGGCGTCAGAAGGAATAAACACGGTCTTTCTGAAGTGTTTCAATTCTTCAATGGATTCAATGATATCATCTAAAGCAAGGTGAGCGCCTTTTTTCTCGTATTGTGGTAACTTTGGGTACCATCGTTTTGAGACTTCCTTGATCGAGGAAACATCTACCATCCTATAATGCAGGAAATTAGCAAGATCAGGCATGAATTTTTCTAAAAACCGACGATCATTCCAGATACTATTTCCACATAATGGCGCTTTTTTCTCTTTCACATGTTTGCGTAAAAATGCCAACGTTTTTTGTTCAGCAGAGGACAGAGTTTCATCACTTTCACGGACACGATTCACAAGACCACTCTCATGATGATGCTTTGTGTTCCATTCATCCATTGCTTCAATATATGTCTCATCAACGTTTATTGCTAAATTTGGTCCTATTTCAATAATATTTAGTTCACCATCTGTTACAATAGTTGCAATTTCGATGATGGTACAGGCATCAATGTCCAAGCCCGTCATTTCAAGATCAATCCATACCAAGTGGTCGTCCATAATCTTCACACATGATTTTGATTAACCAATCCTTCGGTGTTGTTTTGATAAAAAATGATTGTTTCAATTTTTCCTCAATTTATTTCCAATATGAAAACCAATTGCATTGATGATAAGATCTGATAATTTATTTTCCCAAGATTCAATGGCAAATTCGAAAGGTAATGCTAATTCAATGATTTCCCAGCCTACTGAAAGAATCCAAAACAAATACCGATTTTCTAAAAAATATCGACCAATAATTGTCCATTGAATGAAATGACCAACTGACCAGATATTAACGAGTGACATAAGGGCACATACCAATTAGCTTTCAGTGATTTTGAGAACTTCTTATGATAGTACTGATGACCGTTTTTGAAATTGCCACCAATGCAAAGATAATGAAAGCAACTAATGCGATCATCGACCCGGTTCCAGTTCCTAGTTCAGCAGAATAAAATAATCCTAATATTACGGATAATAAACCAAAAATTTGGGTCCATATTTGACAGGCTCTGAAGTTTTTTCCAATTAATTGGGCAGTGGCTGCAGGAGTAACCAACAATGCGGTTACAAGTAATGCACCCACGAGTTGTACCATTGAAACGACTACTGCTGCAGTGATCATGCTAAATAGCAATCCAATCGCCCTGACAGGAAGTCCTTGCACCTGTGCGGCCAGTGGGTCTATTGCAGTGGCAAGTAGTGATGAGTGAATAAAATACATCAAAATTAATGAAAAAGTTGTGACATAAACAATGAGGTCTAGGCTTGCATCATCGATAAGAAGTAGGTTCCCAAATAGATAGCCTTCAACATCAGTGGTGATGCCTCCACCCCATATCCTTAGCACAACGAGCCCAAATGCAAGCATTCCTGTTAGGAAAATTGCAATTGAAGCATCACCTGTCAGCATCTCTCTGCTTTGCATTTCATAAATTAAAATGGCAGCAACCATGCTGAAAACTAATGCATACCACAGTGGAGCAGTAGCGCCCAATACGATGGCAACAGCAACACCTCCAAAGGATACGTGTGCT
>MDSW01214376.1_pt1 | contig 23070 bp, 24 predicted proteins | sample 811171 | NCBI WGS metagenome assembly MDSW01 (sample SAMN05326641, study PRJNA326480) | marine metagenome | isolation source: seawater | place: Atlantic Ocean: North West | collected 2012 | reverse complement strand
TGAATCTGATGACATTATTTTTAGAGATGGTGAGCCACAGCCATGGGATTTTGATGAAAATGCAACAGCAACTATTAACTACACCAGTGGAACTACAGCAAGACCCAAAGGCGTTGAAATGACGCATCGGATGCTATGGACAAATGCAGCTATCTTCGGTTGGCAAACAGGTGTAAATGATCGAGATGTTTACCTCCATACACTCCCGATGTTTCACTGCAATGGTTGGGGAATGCCATTTTCTCTAACAGCTATGGGCGTGCCTCAAGTAGTGCTTCGCAAAGTAGATGGGGGAGAAATCCTGAAAAGGATAGAAGATCACGGAGTGACGCTTATGTGTGGAGCACCTGCCGTTGTCGCTGCCATCCTAGATGCTGCAAGTGAATGGAAGGGGCCTATTCCTGGTTCGGGTCGCACGAGAATAGTAGTAGCTGGTGCTCCACCTCCAACTTCGATTATTGAACGCGTTGAAACAGAATTGAACTGGGAGTTCATACAAATCTACGGGTTAACTGAAACAGCTCCACTGCTAACAATGTCACGCGGAAGATCAGAGTGGGATGATCTCACTAGTCAAGAAAGAGCAAAACTTCTTGGCAGAGCTGGCGCGCCGGCGTTAGGCGTCAACCTCCAAGTAACAGGTGATGGAGAAATATGTGCACGTTCTAACCATGTCCTTAAAGGGTATTGGGAACAACCTGAAGCAACGGATGAAGCTATTCAATCAGGTTGGTTTCATACAGGTGATGGTGGATATATAGACGAGGATAATTACATAACAATCGCTGATCGGAAAAAAGACGTCATTATTTCTGGTGGCGAAAATGTCTCATCTATTGAGGTAGAAGATGTTCTTTTTACGCATGAACAAATTACGGAGGTGGCAGTAATTGGAGTTCCTGACGATAAATGGGGAGAAACAGTTAAAGCACTCGTCGTCGTAGAAGGAGAAATCTCTGAAGAGGAACTCATAACGTATTGCAGGGGAAAGCTAGCACACTACAAGTGCCCAACATCTATCGAATTTCGAGATGAACTTGCTCGCACCGCAACTGGAAAACTACAAAAATATAAACTTCGTGCCCAATACTGGGAAGGTCACGATAAGCAAATTAATTAAAGCGAAGTGAAAGGAATCGTTATGGCAGGGGAAGCTTACAAAGTTTTAAAAGAATTCTGGTTGACTCAAGATTCAGGTGACTACACACGCATGAAGCATTTGTTTGCGAAAGATGCAGTGTTCGTAGATCCTATATACGGCACTTTCAACGGACGAGAAGAAATAGGTGAATTTCTCCTAAAAATGAATTCCGCCGTCAGTGCAATCAACGGCGCTTTTTTATTAGAAAAACTTTCTGGAGATGAAAATACTGCTTGGGCTCAATGGTCATTTAACTCGGATCATGGTTATCGCGAAGGTGTCGGCGTTTACAAAGTAGAGAATAGCGAAATTACGTACTATCGGGATTACATGAATGAACCGGAAATTACGAGGGACTAGGGCGAGACAATATTTCTTCACCGATCACCGGTCCAGGTTTAAGTCTGAAGAAAACACCAAGTAATACTGCGATCACAGCGCTCGAGTATAAAACAGCAGACAAAGAAGTAGCTTCAATAACTGGTCCAGCTATCAAGTTCCCTATAGGAACTGTTCCCCCAAATGAAAGCACCCAAATCGCTGCTATTCGCCCCCTGATATTTTCATCAACATGTTCTTGCCAGTATGTGCTGAGAGTTGTGGGCAAAATGAGATAACACAAACCAACGAAGAATATAGCTATATATCCCATTTCTATTGACCGGAGAAAAACCAGCCACGCTAGCGTTCCTCCAAAAGAAATAAGTGAAAATCGAATGAGAATATCTCGTCGTGCTTGTAAAAGAACGGTTCCAACAAGGGAAGCGCCAAATAATGCCCCAAATCCAAACATTGCGTAAAACCACCCATATTGCGTTCCTTTTGCATCTATGCCCATGTTAACTTCAGCTATTGCTGGGAGTTGTCCTATGAAAGGCAGGCAAAAGAAGGAAAAAAATGACATAAGGACTAGGGGGCTTCTAACTTGTGGGGCTTTTGTGACGATCTTGAAACCACCGAAGAGTCGATCTCCTAAATTCCGGGGTTCTGCACTAGCAGGAGGGATTTGCGTAAAAGCTATAGCAGCTAAGACAAAAAGGTAAGTAGCTGCGTTAAAGCTAAAAACTTCTGCGAAACCAAACCTACTCGTTAACCATCCACCTAAAGCTGGGCCAACCACGCGAGCCCCATTCATAGACATAGAATTTAAGGCAACGGCTGCTTGGAGATTGTTACGCCCAGCTAACTCTGGAATAACGGAAGTGAATGTTGGAGCGTAGATGCCCTGGCCAAGACCAATGATAAAGACTAAAAGTAGTAATGTGTTTTGCCCTATCTCTCCATCTGCAACATTAACAGCGAGAACGATAGTCCAAATCAGTTGCCAAACCTGAGTAAGAAAAAGTATTCTTCTTCTATTACCTGTATCTGCAAGAGAACCCCCAAGAAGGCTAAGTAAGGCAAGAGGTCCAAGATTCGCAAAAATTATTGCTCCTAAATATTGGCTTGAACCACTTATCTCCCAAGCAAGCACACCTAAAGCCGCTGCTTGCATCCATCGCCCAATACCCGAAAGAAACGAGCCTATATAAAGTCTTCTAAATGCCGTTATAGCAAGCGCATCGCGTGTTGAACCACGCTTATCTGTTTCAGACATAGACTCCTACCGTAGGCGAAACTACTCCTATCTCAGTGAAGCCGCTGACAAATCTCTTGTGATTTCAGGCACAGTATTAAAAAATTGTGTAGCCACCATCAAGACAGACTTGCTGCCCCGTATGAAATGTTTGGGTTGGGTCAGCAAGAAAAGCCCCGATCTCTCTAAATTCACTTGGATCAGCCCATCTACGCGCAGGAGTTCGTTTAGTAGTAACTTCACGAAAACGATCGTTCGCAAAGGCAGATTCAGCAAGTTCAGTCACTGTCCATCCAGGAAGTAAGGCATTTACTCTGATCTGATACCTGGCTAAAGCAACCGCAAGTGCTCGGACTAACCCTGTTACACCTGTCTTAGCTGTTCCATATGCTTCATTCCCGGCAGCTCCATGAATTGCAGACGTCGAGGAAACAGCGACAAGGCTACCCCCTGAACCCTGTGAAATAAGTTGCTTCGCTGCTTCTCGTAAACACAGAAATACCCCATCTAGATTAACGGACATAATTTCTCGCCATTCTTCAAGAGAAACATCAATAAAAGGAGTTCCAGTTCCAGCTCGCCCAGCATTGGCAAACAGGCCATCTATCCTTCCAAAATCAGTTACTGTCTGCTGCAGAGTGGAACAAACTTCTTCTTCTGAACTCACGTCACAAACATACGAAGTTGCTTTAGTCCCGAACCGCTCTAACGTTTCAACGGCTTTTTTGTTCTTAGATTGGTTTCTGGCCCAGATAGCTACAGAACCACCTTCTTTAGCAATTCCTTCTGCAATTCCTAAACCTATACCGCCGTTACCACCGGTTACGATAAAAACCTTTCCTGATAAATCAGGCATTGGTTTCTACCTGTTGAAAGTCCGTTAGTAATTTAGATAGTAGCGAAATGTGATCAAGGTCGTCTTCATCTAAGACTTGCAAATAAATTCTAGTTGCACCCATATCATGAAAGGCTTGTATCCTTGCCCGTGCTTGATCCAGTGTTCCAGCCACACCATTATCTATGAGGTCAGAAAGTTCTCGTCCGATACTTGACGCACGTCGAATAAGTTCATTTTCAGATTCGCCTACGCAAAGAACCTGTGCAACCGAATAAGTCAAACTGTTTGGATCCCGTCCAATCGTTTCGCAAGCATCCTTTACCCGATTAACCTGCGCCTGGAAATTATCCGGTGATGAGAATGGTAAATTGAACTCATCGGCGAAACGAGCAGCTAAATATGGCGTACGTTTGGGACCCCCTCCTCCGACAATCACGGGTATCCCGGGTTTCTGAGTAGATTTTGGAATAGGTAGGCAATTCTTTAACGAGATTGTTTTCCCGGCATAATCAAATGTTGTATCAGGTGAAACTATTTTGAATAACTCTAGGATTGCAAGTTGATCTTCCATTCGGTCAAAACGTTCACCTAAAGGAGGAAAGTTAATTCCTAGTGCTTCATGTTCGCGATCGAACCAACCAGCACCTACTCCAAGTTCTAACCTTCCAGATGACATTTGATCAATTTCTGCTGCAATAATTGCGAGCCGACCTGGTTGTCTAAAGGTTGATGAACATACGAGTGTCCCTAACCGTATTTCATCTGTGTCACGAGCTAATCCAGCCAAAGTTGTCATTGCATCGGTAGGGCCTTGCCTAGGGTCGATTTCACCCATAACGTGATAATGGTCGCTAACAAAGAAACCATTAAAACCTTTTTGCTCAGCGTGCTTAGCAAGTGTTGCAAGACGGTGGTAGCCAGCACCTTGTTGAGGTTCAGTAAAGATTCTGAAGTCCATAATTAAAGGTAAGACTATTGACGCTGATTTAAAGCAGCTTCAAGTGCTGCACTCTGGTCTGCAGCCCATCGTAGCGATAACGATGACTCAGCAACGAATCCATTACTACCATGGAAAGCTCCTGGATATACATGTAATTCAACTGGAACACCAGCTTGTGATAAGCGCGCAGCGTAATCAATATCTTCATCTACAAAGATATCAAGTGTTCCTACATTAATGTAGGTGGGGGGCAGGCCAGAAAGGTCATCGGTAATACTCGGGGAAGCATAACTAGGGATAGGTTCAATGTTATTTAAATACGCTTCCCATGCGATGATATTCGCTTCTCGATTCCAGACTCGGGTATCGGAGGTTCCGAAACTGCTTGGAGTTTCGTTTCGGTGGTCAAGCATCGGGAATACAAGCAATTGGAAAATTAGATTAGGACCCCCTTTATCCCTTGCCATTAACGCTGTTCCAGCGGCAAGTCCACCACCTGCTGATGCTCCGCCAATAGCGATCCGGTCAGAAGACACTCCTAGGCTATTTGCATTCTTCGCAAACCATTTCAATGCAGCGTAGCAATCATGCAACGGAGCAGGATATGGGTTCTCGGGGGCAAGACGATAATCAACTGAAATAACCACACACTGATGCTGTTCAGCCATAGCAGCAGACCCTGCATCATCCATCTCAGCAGAACCAAGTACCATGCCTCCTCCATGTATCCATACCAATCCTGGAGCATTCGGTGGCAGTGATTCCGGTTTATATATTCGTATGGGAACATCAGGGTCGGTTCCAATACCAGGGATTTGCGCTTCTTCAACGGAAATCTCTGCGGGGAGCTCAGGTGAAGGCATTTGACTCATGAGAGCATCGAGTCCTGCTCTAGTGACCGAAATATCTGTGAGGTCTAGTAATTTCTCTGGAAGCACACTCAACACTGCTTGATGCATCTCATCTAACTCTTTACTAAAATCAAATTTTCTTTCTCTCATATACAAGTCCCCTTTTCTAGAATAATAGGCATCAACTAGTATTTCGTCTAACGCGAAAAAAAGATGTATTACCGCATGAAAGTTAGCAAGAATAAAGCATCAATTATTGTGGCTCTAGTGATCTTTTAAAAGAGTGTGCCCCTTACTTCTTGCCTGCTCCATAATAGAATCAGTTCCTTTTCTCCAGAGAACTGTTAATGTCACGCCTGTTAATAACCACCCAGTAGGTGATTGATCATTTCTAACTAGCATGTCATCGTAATAGCCTCCGATCGTGAACCAGGAGTCTTCCTTTTCAGCTTCAAAGACATGATGAGCCTGCATGTACATCCGACAGGAAGCAACGTCGCCTTCCAACCTAATCAGAGGATTCGTCATCGAATGTTGAGTCGCCGTAAGGCCGGTAAACAATGGGCGCACACGCTTAACCCATTCATCACCGGTCAAGTGACTTGGTTCTGTAACGGATGAACCTTCATATGAGGAAAAGTCAATCTCGACCTGATCAGCAAAAATGGAGCGGTAAAGATCAAAATCCTTTGTATCTATTCCCAGTGCATATAGGTAAATGGTCTCAGCGACCTTCATTTTGTCATCTAAAGCCATTGATTTTCTTCCAGCGCGATAAATCATTTTTGGCGATGTGTACCATTGTAGTCGTTGGGTTAATTTCATAATTACTCGCTTTTCTGTAGTTCATATCACTTTTGTTTCCGAACTTTTTGATCTTACTAACTGTGAACTCAAACCAGTACGTGGAATAATATGAAGCTTCTACTTACTTTTTTGCTCGTATTCTTTTCCTATAGCTTTCATTTATGGCCTTTCTCCAAATTCAGGTTTCTCAGTTCTTGTTCTTTTCAGTTCCCAAAAACCAGGAGTCGACGTTAAAGTAACCACACTGTCCCATAATTTTAGACTTTCTTCAGTGCTCGGTACTCGAGTTATCACCGGTCCGAAGATCCCGACACGTTCTCCATTGAAATCATCAAACGCAATGATAGGGGTTCCAATATCAACTCCAGCTAAAGCGATTCCTGCATTCATGCGTTTACGTATTTCTTCATCAAAAGATGAATTTTCATACGCTGTGAGATGCTTATCGCTAACTCCTACAACGGATAGAACCTCTGCTAAATCAAAATCCATGAAGTTTTTATCATGGTGGATTCTCCGTCCAAGTTCCCAATAATATTTTTGGACGACATCTTCTTTTTCTTCTGAACGAATCGACTCCATAACTCGAAGCAAATTGTGCGATCGTTCATACCAGTCAAAACGCTTATTGTCTTTATCGGGTTCGTTTTTAAAATAAAGACTAATTGGCTGCCATGTGATTTTGAGATCACGTTGAGCCTGAACTCCATCAACGACCCACCGAGCCGTAACCCAACACCAAGGTCATATAGGGTCAACCCAAAATTCAATCTCCATAGACATTCTTACGGTTTCACTAGAACTTTGGTATGTTCAGTGGCTCCAGTTGCGAGTTCAGCAAAAATTTCATTTATTTCTAGTAAATCTACTGTTCCAGAATGAAGGACATCAAGATCTACACGGCCATCAGCTACATAACCCATAGTCATATCAAACTCTTCGTGTGTATATCCAAGAGCAGCTGTTACCTGAATCTCTTTAGTCAACCATTGCCTTGGACTAATCGGAGCATCGCCCATAGCTAGCCCGATAATCGCGACTCTTCCACCTCTGCGCGCAAGATCAACTGCTGATTGAATTGTTGCAGGGATCCCAGCACACTCATAAACAATGTCAGCACCCAAACCATTCGTTAGGTCAGTGATAAAGTCACTAGCAGCAGAAGGGTCAACAGCATAATGCGCTCCTAGAGCTAGAGAAAGGGATCGGCGTTTCTCATTTGGCTCAACGACGATAATGGTTCCAGCTCCAGCAACACGCACCCATTGCAAAGTACTTAATCCAATCGGCCCGGCTCCTTGAATAACGGTGGTTTCGCCAAGTTTTGGTGAATTTGCTCTAACTGCATGGAAACAAATGGCAGCTGGTTCAATTTGGGCAGCTTGTTCATCAGTCAAATCCGGATTAGCGATAACAGCCCGCCCGTTATGCACAGCAAGCTGCTTGGCAAAGCCTCCATGAGGAGTAGCAAATTGGCCGCGGCCAACAGTAGCGGCAAGCACTATTTGGCATTTATTCATTTGACCAGCATGACATGCAGAACACTGACCACATGATGGGGGAACAGCTATTACGACTCGATCACCATCACTTAACCGCTTAACAGAATCACCAGTTTTCGATACAAACCCAGTCCATTCATGCCCGCATGTAGAAGGCCACGCAGCTCCAGGACTCTGATACGCATGAATGTCGGTTCCGCAGATCCCACAATAAGTAATATCTACTACAACTTCATCTGGTGCTGGACTGGGATCATCAAAAGTAACAAATTCAATCGTTTCTTTATCCGTAATCAGCGCTGCTTTCATTAAGCCAAACTACCTCCGGATTGATAAAACTTCATGTTTGCTTAGTCGAAAATAAAATTCTCGTTCAAGGGCTCAAAATAAAGCTGTCACCAAGATGCATTGTTTGATTAGCAGAACGTATGGATCTCGCCCCATTCCTAGATGCCTGAACACGAGTTATGCTCGCATAGTCAATCCGTATTCCATACTTATCGTCATAACCCAACATTTCTTTGAGGAAACACATAGTTACCATTGCATGGCAGAAAACAACTACGGTACGACCAGAATTTTCAACAATAATCTTCTCAAAGGCTGCGTGTACTCTTTTAGCGAAAGCGTCAATATCTACATCTCCATGCATACTGTCAGGGTCATTAACGATCGCTTTCCATTCCTCGCCTCCTTTGGCTTTTACCTCTTCCATCGGAACATAGGTATCGCTATCTCTGTCTATTTCCGCAAGGTCAGGGACAATAACTGCTTCTAATCCAAGGCGTTCTATCAAAGGAGCCGCTGTTTGTTGAGCTCTCAGTAACGGCGAAGAAACGACCAAATCAATTTCAGTTTGTTCAAGGTAATCTGCTACTGCTTTAGCTTGTTCTAACCCAATTGGAGCAAGTTCTGGATCAGCTATTCCGTCAGCTCCCTCAATACGGACGGGCCTTCCATGTCGAACAATTATTAACTCCACATGATGAGCTTAGGGAACCTAAAGTCTAAGACCACCAAAATTAAGATATTTCTTTTGGTTTCGCAGCAATCTGGAACGTTGACGGCAATCCAGCTAACCTACGATCGTGAATGACTTACCTACCTTAGATTTAACGGGCAAGAAAGCGCTTGTTATCGGTGGCGCCGGAGGAGGTATAGGAACGTCAATAACGTTGAGTCTTGTAGCAGCAGGCTCCCATGTTTCTGTCATTACCGACGACCAGAAACACGCAGAAGACATAGTCGGGGAGGTATCAAAAAACGGCCAAAAGATTCAGGTACGAGTGGTAGATGTAACTGAAGAAAAAGCATTCTCCAGTGAACTTGATGAGATAATTGGTGAATCAGGCCCTTTTGATCATTTAGTTAATGTTGTCGGGGGAGCCGGGGTCCATGATTGGAGCCGAGCGAAGGATTATGAATTAGAGACTTTCGACAGAATTCTTTCAAGGAACCTTAGATATGCATTAGTCAGTTGCCAACGCATTGCTTCAGCGCTAATTCAATGCTCACAGGCTGGATCAGTTGTAAATATTTCATCAATTGCAACACGAGCAGTTCCTCTTCTTGCTGGGTATGGAGCTGCAAAAGCTGGACTTGAAGCATTATCTAGAACTATGGCTGCTGAATGGGGTCCATACGGTATCCGTGTAAATGTTGTTGCTCCAGGTACTGTTAAAACACCTCGAGCTGGACAAAATAATTTAGAGGAAGCATCAAAAAATATTCCTCTTCAACGCCGCGCAGAACCGCAAGATATAGCCGACGCAGTTTTATTCCTTCTTTCAGGTAGGGCTAACTATATTACGGGACAAACACTCGTAGTAGATGGGGGAGCGACACTAGGAACTGCTGGAGATAATTTACCTGTTTTTGTTACGAATCCAGAAGTTCGTAAACAATTTGATTGAGTCTTAGGAAATCTCTACGAGATCACCGACACTAATTACCCCTGATGACATTGGGCTCATGCTTATACCTGCCTCTCGGTCATGGTTCTCACTAAGGTAACGTAAAGTAGCTCGTGAAGCTTGATGTTGGTCAAAGGCTCGTGTGATAACAATACATCGGTCAGTTCTTTTTCTAACATGAATTCTTACTGTCCCAATATCTAAGTGTTGGTCTACCCAACCATTCTCTTCAAATGGCTCTTCTGTCTTAACAACGATATTGGGTCGGAATCTACGAACATCGCCAGATCCTTTACCAACTCGCTTCTCGAGTAATTCAAGTGTTGCTGTTCCTATTAGGTGAAGACTTGAGCTTGAATCAAAGAACCAGCCCGGTGATGTTGAGAATTCAAAAACATCGGGATTGTCTAGAACGTCATCGCTGCCGTCATCCCATTCAATCTCGATACCTTTTGTTTGCCCAGCGACTGGTTGTGTGAGCGTTACTTCTTTCTCTAACCACTCCGAGAGTTTTTGATCGATATTAACCTCTTGGCTGCTTAGCTCGTTACGTCCAATGGTAATAATGCAATGTTCCCCAATTATACGCGCATGTCCTTCAAGGAGTTTTGGTACCCGTTTTGCTGATAGGAGCAAGTTCGTTTTAAGGTCAACGATTCCCCAGTTCCTATCGCCTGGAATCACATCAGTTACTTCGGTTGATTCTAATTTTTCTCCCTGAAGTGACTTAACAGGGTATCTCCATAGTTGTTCTATAAGCATTTTACCAGGGGTGATCAGTGCCATCCCAGCGAATGAAACGACCTGAATCTTCAATTGTAAGAGCGAGTAAAGAATCGACAATCGCGCCAGCAGCTTCCGGAACTTCTAATTCAGCGGCGTCTGTTCCCATATCAGTCTTGACCCAACCAGGGTGAAGCGTAACAAAGCAAATATTTTTATTAGTTGAAGCTGACATGACAGTAATCATGTTCACAGCTGCTTTCGAGACATTGTACGCAACATCAAAGGGCATCATGGCTCCAATAACCATTGAACCAAGCTGTGAAGATGTATTAAGAACCACAGGGTTATCGCCAGACTCAAGTAAATCTACTAAGCCTCTCGTGATCATCATTGGGCCTAAAGCATTTATTCTTGTTTCTTCTAAAACAACTTGGGGATCTATCTGCCATGGGTTGCATTGTCTTCTATCAGCGCCAAGGTCGTTGCTAGTGATGCCAGCATTATTTACAAGAATGTCTAAGGAATCAATCGTTTCAGCAAGCTCATTAGAGAAGTTATTTATAGATTCCATATCTCCAATATCGAGTTTCAAAATCCCAGCTGGCCCGGCAGCTTGTAAATCCGTAGCTCCATCTGGGTTTCTCACAGCTCCATAGACGAAGTGCCCTTGAGCAATGAGAATTCTTGCCATTTCTAGGCCTATGCCTCTGCTGGCTCCAGTTATTACGATTTGTTTTTTGTCCATATGCAACCGTACCTCAAATTTCTAATTAGGTAGAATTACTTCTTTAAATCAACGCTATGAAATTTCTAGACTCTTTTTGGGGTAGAAGAGGTATGTGATGAGGGCCCCAGTCAGGTAAGCGAACGATACTAATACCCAAACCCATATATAAATATCTTTAAAATCGTTGCCTATACGGTTTCCTACTATGGAAGCTGTTAGAACAGCTCCCAAGGCTGAGCCAAGACGCCGTGCAGTGTACGATGCGGAACTAGCGCTAGCTAAAACCGAGTCATCTATATCTAGGAGCGTTGCTATTGTCGTATTATTTCCAATAGCCATTACTCCTAAACCAGAGATTAATAACCCAATAGCTAAATAGGTATAACCCGATTCGATTAGGAAAAATCCGATAATAAGGAAACATACGCCGCTCCAAAGCCCTCCAAAGATAATCATTGACCTCGGTCCTCGCTTATCAACGATTTTCCCAGCAATTGCAGCAGTTAGAAATGGCACAATATTGATTGGGATAAGTGCGAAACCAATACGTAATGGAGACCACTCCCAAACCTCACGCATATATAGAGGAAGGCCGAAGAAAATAGAAAAGAAACCAACTTGGCAGAGGGCTGAACCGATGCAGCCAATAGTGAATGAACGTTGGGAAAAAATACTTCGGGGGAAAAGAGGATAAGCTTGGCTGTTATTCCGTCGGATAAGAACAGGAACTGTTGTAAGAAAAGCGATCAGGCACAATAATGTCTTGAGAGATAGAAACCCCCAATCTTGTCCTTGAACAAGGAACAAGGTTAAACCAGCTACCGAAATTGTGGCCAGTAATGCTGATGCGACATCAATTGGTGTTTGGTCTCCTACTTCTTGTTCTTCGTTGAGAATAATTATTCCTGCAACAAGTATTAGTAAAGAAAAACAACCAGTGAAAATAAAGATCGCTTGCCAATTAAAAATCTGGACCATTCCAGCTGCCAAGGGACTTCCACATAGGCCTGTTACCGCTCCGATAGTTCCCCATACCCCAAACGCATAAGCTCTTCGGCTCTGCGGAAATTCTCGAAGGCTCATAGCTAAACCACTTGGTGAGAGCATCGCAATAGCGATTCCTTGTAAAGATCTAGTGACGATAAGAACCCAAACCACAGGTATGCAGCCAGCGGCAATTCCAGCTATTCCATATAGGGCAAGGCCAAGTAAGAAAATTTTTCTTCTTCCAAAGCGATCAGCAACTCGCCCAGCTATTAACAGTGAAGACACCATGAAAATGAAAAGTGCCGTCACAATCCAAGATAAAGTTGTTCTAGATGTAGTTGCGCTGAATCTTTCTTCAATGAATGGAAAGCCGACGAACATGGCGGAACTATCCATCAATAATAGAAACATTGAAGCTGAGCAGACAAATAGAACTACCCAAGCGCGTCTAGGAATAGCCTCTAATGGTTCTGTGCCTGCATCAGAATTTTCTTCTGATTTTGTCACTCTTCAGGTAGGGGGTAATGCACTCCAGGAACCCCCGCCTCCAAGGCCTGATACCATTCTGGCCGTGGCTGAACAGGTTCGTAACTTGAAGGAATCATGAGCTGATCTTTATTCCACTCGTGATGTATCGGAGGAATCTGGAAAGTTCCGTTACTTGCATTCGTTCCGCCATCAACAAGTAAGTCAACTCCTGTAATGTAGCTCGCTAGATCCGATGCCAGAAACATAACAGCGTTCGTCACTTCTTCTGATTCCCCGACTCGGCGCATAGGGGTTCTGCTGGCAATCCACTTATCCATGCCTAATGCTTCCAATGCTGGCCTAGTCATTTCGGTAACGATAAAACCAGGGGATACTGAATTAACTCGAACTCCACGATCAGCCCATTCAGTGCCCAATTGAAGCGTCATATTTCGGAGTCCACCCTTTGCAGCACTATAGGCGATGACCCCGTTCTCGCTTCCACCGCTACCTAGAATCGAACCAATATTGACAATAGATCCAGAACCGTTCTCAAGCATGTTACGTCCACACTCACGTGCATAATAAAAAGCGCCAACAAGGTCTACTGACACAATGCGATTGAATGTCTCGCTATCAAAATGTTCAGGAGCCAAACCTCGCATATCAGCTATACCCGCATTGTTGATGAGAACATCTATTTTTCCGTGATTAGTAATGCCTTGGTTAACAACGTTAATAACATCATCTTCAACAGACACATCGCCGCAGACAACCGTAACTTTGCTCCCTTTCTCCCGGCATAGGGACCCAACATTCTCAACAAGATCTTGAGAACGCGCTGTAAGAACAAGATCTGCTCCCGCATCAGCAAAGGCATAAGCAAATTGCTCACCAAGGCCATAACTTGCACCAGTTATTAAAACTGTTTTTCCATTGAAATCAAACATTATAAGCTCCTATATTCTCCTTATTTAATCTATCCTCTACCAACAAGGTCAAGTTGACCGAGAATTTCCTGTTCTTTCTCTATGCGTAACGAAAGCAGTCCTCTTAATTTCTCTATCATAACGGTATCTCTCTTTGCGAAAGCCTCGTCAATAGCATCACCTAATGCCCCAGAAGCTTCAGAATATTCAGCAGCTACTTCTGCGAGTTGAAGGTTAGGTAATTCTTTTTGCGTTCTTCCAAGCGCTTCATTTATCACCGTGATCTCTTCAACCATCCAAGCTATTTCAGTGGCACTTCTTCTGCTTAACCTTCGAAGCAGTTGATCAATTTGGCCTAGTAAAATCTTTGCTTGTTCATCTTCAACAACTGGAAGAACAATTTCATTCAAGTCGTTCGCAATTGCAAGTAGTATTTTGTCTGTTGAAGGTTGCGTTAACATTAATTTACCTCACCATCTAAAGCTGCTTCTAAAGCTTCGGTTGCTGCCATCCAAGCAGCGTGTCCGAATATTAAATTATCAAGATTAAATGCGATCCCTGTTGACAAGGTTTCTCCTCTAGCCATAGATGAACCACTTCTAGAAACTTGACTTACAACTCCAATAACGCCAAGAACGAGAAAGTAAGTCATTACGACCGGATTAAGCTGCTCTTCTGAGAAACCAGTAATCTCTCTGTAAATTTTGAGGAAAGCATCAGAATTCTCATCTATTAAATCTGGTGGCGCTGCCTGAGAGTAAGCCTTAAAGTATCCTAAATCTTCACGCGGATCCCCGATGGTTGCGAGCTCAAAATCAATTATTACAAGGTCGCCATTCGGATCGACCATCATATTTGCTGTAGAGAAATCATGATGGACAAGCGATACGGGTACTGGTGGAGGCCTATTTGCATCTAACCACGCTGCCACGTATCGAAAGATAGGCAAATGTTCAGCATGGTTAGTTGCAGTTTCTTTCCACATCATGATTTGATCTGTTAAAGGGTCACCTGATGTTGGCTTGGGGAGGCTCTGCGGTAATTTATTAATAGGAATGGTATGCATGGACCCAGCTAGGTGAGCGAGTTTTGGCGTCAGTACTGACGCTTCATTTTTTTCAATCCAGGGCAAGGTCGACTCAGCTTCAACGAAATCAATAATTAACGCCGGAGTACCTATAATTTCACCTTCAGCATCAAGGAATCGGGCTGCTGGGGTATTGAGGTATGGTTTAACAGCCTTAAGAACATCAAATTCCTGACGGCGATCAGTTTCAATAATTGCTTGTCCTTCAGGAGGGTCGCCTCGAAGAACATATGACCCACTTTCATGGTTTCCTTGAATAGTGAAAGAAGCCTCAAACCTTGCCATGATTCTTGAATACCCGCCAGTCATATTTTCGTATTCGGTAACTGAAATATCGGAAGCACCATTTGCCTCCAGCAAGGCAGTTATCTTTTCTGGCATGATTTTAGGATCCTGCATGTAACAGACGCTAGTTGAATCTTTTGGATCTCGCCTCATTATGTTAGGTTTGGACATGACAAAAATTCTTTTGGTAACGAAAGGCCATCCGTTCTATAAAGATAAGTTCTTTCAAATTTTTGACAGCCTTATCTCAGACGACGGCAGCTGCGTTAGTGAATACACTCATGTTGAGCAACCTGCTGCCCAATACTTTTTTGATCCGGAACTAGCCAAGAACTGGGATGTTTTCGTTATGTATGACATGCCTGGCATTGAATTCGCTGATTCTTCATCGCGCAAGCACGGGGGTCATCCTGTTAATTTCTCAAACCCATCAAAGGAATTCATTCATGGAAGCCGATCGCTACTTGAACAAGGTAAGGGAATGATTTTCTTGCATCACGCTATTGCGGGTTGGCCAAATTGGGAGGAATGGGCTGAAATCATTGGTGGCAGATTCCATTATCAGCCTGGAGTGCTACGTGGCGTTGAATACCCTGATTCGGGTTACCGACATGATGTCGAACAGTCCATTAAAGTTGTCGACCCTACGCATCCCATAGTTCAGGGAATACCTGAAACCTTTCAGTTAACTGACGAAGCGTATCTAGCTCCAATATTTGAAGATTCAGTTGAGCCAATACTCCGCTCAGATTTTTCCTTTTCGACTGAGAGTTTCTATTCCACCGATTCAGCGATTCGCGGCAAAGGTTACACGAACGAAGGGTGGGACCACCCCGACGGAAGTAATCTAGTTGGATGGGTAAAACATGCAGGTAATTCACCTGTCGCGTATCTCCAATTCGGAGATGGGCCTGCACAATATGCAGATCCCATATATAGGTCACTGATTAATAACGCTATTTCATGGGCACATGATGAACAATCCCATGAATGGGCCCGTGCTAGAAGGGTTGCAACTGGTAAGTTCGCTTAAGTTTTTCCTTTACCAGTTGTCCCAATGGCTAACAGACGACCCTGGTAATCTTTTGGCTAGTTTAAAGTCTGTTCCTTTAGTGTAAGCAATTGGGAATAATCCTCCTTGAGTTACCGTATCAAATGGGATGTTAAGTAGTTCAGCGACTTCTTTTTCGTTTGGTAAATGAAGGGTTGTCCAAGCTGAGCCGAGCCCTCGCTCACGCAGAGCTAACATAAAACTCCAGACAGCGGGTAACAGAGATCCCCAAGCACTTGCCTGCCCAAATGTTGGGGTGCCAGTGTCAAGTCGCCCTTCTCCTTGTATACAAGGAATCATTAATACGGGAACACGATGGAAAATTTCGCGAAGATAACGTGACGAATCCATGATTTTTGGTCGCTGGGTTGTCCGAGGGTCGTCCTCACCGTAGTCCGGTTGGCCCGGTCGGTTTGTGTACGCATCATAATTTTTGCCATAGAAATCAGCTATCGCTTTCTTCTTGTCAGGGTCAGTAACGAAGACCCACTGCCAGCCTTGAGTATTAGAACCTGTCGGTGCTTGTAGAGCGATATCTAAACATTCCTCAATCACTTCTCTTTCAACCGGACGGTCAAGGTCTAACCGTTTCCGAACTGATCTTGTTGTTGTCAACACTCCATCTGCGTCAAGGCCCAGCTTCATACATCTCCTAATAGTTTAAATTTTTTTTAATTCATCTACTAAGGAAAACATAGCTTCCGAGAGTCTTTCACTGGCGTATTCAAGATTAGCTTTAAATTCTGAAGCAGTTGGTTCTTCACCATCGACGAGATCGGTAACAACTTTCAGCGCTGTAAAAGGAACTTCTAGCTCTTCGCAAACCCAAGCTACCGCAGCTGCTTCCATATCTTTCGCTACTGCTTGGACTTCATCCATGCGTTCTAAGTCAGATAATTGAGCATCTAACGCATCGCCGGTGCTAACACTCCCAGTCCGGAACCCCAATCTTTTAGCTACAGCTGCCAGATCGAAAACAGGGAAATTGCCAACACCATATTCTTCAAATCCACCTAATGAAATTCGATGATCATGAAAGAAGCACCTCTCAGCGATGACAATTTCTCCAATTGAACTATCTCTTTTCTTGAAACCGCCGCACGTCCCGGCCGAAATTACAATTTGAGGTTCAACGGCTTTGATTGCTGAAAATGTCGTTAGAGCAGCAGGTATTGTCCCTATTGAGTCAACTCCAAAACGGGGGTTAATTCCATTTGTAACCAAGCAAATACTGTCGTTTCTCCAAATACGGGCCGATGAATGATCTGAAAGTTGACGACCATGGCCATCAAGTCCAAGTTTTCTCCTGATAGGCAAAGCTTCAGCTTCCATAGCTACCACGATCAGTATCTGATCAGTAGGTTCCATCTATTGATTACCGTGATCTGCTACCCACTTTGAAGTTGCTTCGCCCATTTTTCGCCCATCATAACCAATACGTTGGGTTGGCGTTATTTTGAAAATGACACGTCGTGGGGAGTCTAGGAAACCAGCAAAATTTTTCTGCCATTGCTCATCTGCTGGATTCAGGGCTTTTGCTAAAGCAGGATAGAACCACGCTTTAGTCTCGTCATCATCAAGGATGTCGCATGTTCCTTTATACGTCACAGTCTGATTTGCCCCAGCTTTAGTTCCTTTGCTTGTAATGCAAATAGCGCAACGATTGTCTCTGCGCATTGCGGGGACTCGAGCTCTTTGACTCGACAAAGTAACCCAAAAACACCCTCTCGCCCAAACATAAGACATGATTACACCGACAGGCCATCCCTCCTTATTAGCCCAGATAAATGTGCATTCATTCTGCAGCTGGAGCATGTTCTCCTCCGCATCGTCTCCCAATGTGTAAACAGTTACATCTTCGTAATCAAATGCTTCATTTTCCATGACTATCTCTCTTTCTCGTTAGCACAAACACTATCTTTCCATTACTTTAAAAAAACTACCAATAACGAAAAGGTTGATATGGATTTATATGAAGCAATGTACACGACGCGATCAATGAGACGCGTGAAACCGGAACCAATTCCCGAGGATGTCATCGCACGCTTATTTGATGCTGCAGTTAGAGGCCCTTCCGGTGGTAATCGGCACACATTCCGGTTCCTTACAGTCACAGATAAAGAAACTATGGCAAAGCTAAAAGAAATTTATCACGATGCTTATTGGGAGTTGCAAGAAACAAGTTATGCGGGAGTTCAAGAAACACTGAAGGAGGGTGACCCTAACGACCCAAGCGTAAAGCAGACTCGAAGAATTTCGAATAGTGCTGAGCATTTTGTTGAATACTTAGATCAACACCCGATGCTCATTTTTGTTTTCGGAAAGCAGGGAGGAGAGTCAACAACTTTTCCTGTTCTTTGGAATCTTTGCCTGGCTGCTAGGGCTGAAGGTTTAGGTACGTTTATCACGACATTACTTAAGTTGCGTAAACAAGAAGTAGAGCAGTTACTCGGAATGCCAGAAGGCTTTTGGCATATGCACGCCATGATCCCAATTGGTTACCCGACAGGACGTTGGGGAATGGCAAACCGCCATCCGGCAAACGAGTTTGTGTATTCTGAACACTGGGACCAGCCTGTCACGTGGGCAGGAGAACCCAACTGGGAAGAACCCGAAGGATATGGAAGAGACCACCAATAGGACCAAACATGGATTTCAGAATTCCAAAAAAAACGCAAGTACTGCTCGCTGATCTGGATACGTTTATTGAGGACGTTATTAAACCGATCGAAAATGAAGATGATAATATTCGGTTCTTTGATTATCGCCGAGAAGATAGCCGAACCGATTGGGAACGACAAGGCTTACCGAATGCAGAGTGGGAAAATTTATTGAAACGAATGCGGATTGAGGCTGACAAAGCGGGTTTCTGGCGCTATCAACTTCCGACCAGATTCGGGGGACAAAATGGTAATAATCTTGATATGGCTATAGTCCGTGAACACTTAGCGAGAAAAGGGTTGGGATTACATAATGACCTTCAAAATGAAAGCTCAATTGTCGGAAACCTGGTAACGGTCCTCATGATGGAACGATTTGGAAGCGAAGCGCAACAAAAGTACTGGATACCTAAGATGCTTAACGGTGAAGCCCGAATCGGATTTGGCTTAACTGAGCCGCTTCATGGTTCTGACGCTACATGGATGGAAACTACTGCGACACGCGACGGAGATGAATGGGTAATAACTGGTGAGAAATATTGGAATACAGGGCTTCATCATGCAACCCACGACTATATTTTCGCAAGAACATCGGGTGAACCAGGAGAAGGAAATGGCATTACTTGTTTCATTGTCCCGACAGACTCTGAAGGATTCAGAGTTGAAGAATTCATGTGGACATTTAATATGCCCACTGACCACGCGCACGTTACGCTCAACCAAGTCCGGGTTAAAGACACCGATATTCTTGGAGAGGAAGGAAAAGGCTTACAAACAGCTCAACTTTTCGTTCATGAAAATCGAATCAGACAAGCAGCTTCCTCGTTAGGTGCTGGACTGCACTGTATAGATACCGCTGTTCAATGGGCGTCTAATCGGGTTGTTTTCGGGAAGCCATTAGCGCAGAATCAAGCTATCCAGTTTCCACTAGCTGAGCTATACACAGAAGCAGAAATGCTACGAGCGTTGATCTGGAAAACAGCATGGCAGTTAGATGAAGGGATCAATCACATGGAAATCACTGACAAGGTCGCAATGTGCAACTATCGAGGTAATCGATTTTGTTGTGATGCCGCGGACCGCGCCATGCAAACCTGTGGCGGACAAGGATATGGAAGAAATTTGCCCTTTGAACATATCTATCGCCATCACCGTAGATACCGAATTACTGAAGGGTCTGAAGAAATACAAATAAGGAAAGTGGCAGGCAAACTATTCGGTTTTGCGTCACGAGCTAAAGGGTAAAACCAAGATTAGACTGGCCATGCCGTTTTATTACTCCCGATAAGGAATCAAATACCCATGCACAGAATCTTTAAATTACTTGCTGTTCTATCACTTTTTTTAGCAGCTACCCCTAGTTGTGGAAATTCAGATGATTCAAATGAAATTCCTGTTTCGCAAGAAGGACAATCTTCGGAATCAGAAAAAATGGAAACTGCTGATGAATCAGAAACGAAGATAGAAGAAGCAGAAGAGGAAGAGGCGGAAATAGAAACTGCTGAAATAGAAACTGCTGAAACAGAAACTATTGACCCTGAACCTGAGACGCTTGCTTCAGAAGAATTGTCTCAGAGAATTCAAGAAGCTCTTCAAAACTGGTTACTTGCGAATGGCTCGTATGGGTCGTCCGCTTCAGTACTTCTTCCTGATGGATCCCAAGTCACGGTCGCAACTGGAGATCGTGATAGAGATGGAACTCCTGCTTCGGTAGATGATTACTGGCGCATAGCAAGTATTTCTAAACCAATAACTTCAGCCGTAGTTTTGAAATTAGTTGAAGAAGGACAAATAGAAATAGATGAACCAGTAATGACCTATCTTGGGAAAGAATGGGCCACAGGTTATGTCCTTGATGGCGTGGATTATGCACCACTCATTACGATTCGACAGATCTTAAACCACACAGATGGTTTCCCTGAGTACGCTTTTGATCCTGGCTTTTATTTGCTCGCTAGTTCAAGGCTAGACGTTGCTTTCGAGCCTCAAGAAGTTGTTGATTGGGGGTTCGGTAGAGGCCCTCAATATATTCCTGGAACGGAATACCAATACAATACCGTCGGCCATGTCATAGCGGGATTAGTAATAGAAGCAGTCACTGGAAAAGAAGCGCATGAATTAATCAGAGAATATATATCTATTCCAGCTGACGCTCCTGATATGTATCTTCCACCAAAAGAATTTCCCCCGTCAATGGTTCCCTCAATGTTCGTTCAGGGAGAACTTGCTAGCTTAATATCGCTCCTTCCAGGACTTGCCCCTTACGTAGAAGATGCAACAATCAGCGAAGAAATACTTGATTTGAGTGTCGGCCCTCAGGAAGTTCTCTCATCAGTTGGTTGGACCGGTGGGGGCGTTGAAGCACAAATGGATGATTTAGCCCGCGTCTTTAAAGCAATGTTCGATGGGACTATTCTTGAGGAAGAAACAGTTAATCTTTTTGCAGAAAAAGCCATAGGAACTTCATACGCATTGGGTATTCAGTTAAGTCAGAGAGTTGGGTACGCTACCTATGAGCATGGCGGGGGTGTTCCCGGTTTCCGATCTCACGCTCGTTATTTTCCAGATTTAGATGTATCAATTGCTCTATCTACGAACATGATTCCTGTTGATCCAGATGTTGGCAGCATCGCAGATGAAATTACCGAAATAGTGCTTAACCACTTAGAAGACAGCGGTCTAGAATTACCTGAGCCAAACCAATCCGGGTTAGAGCCAGTGCCTGCTGAGTCAACTAACACTGGTGAAATTGGATAAAGGTTTTGTAATGGAACTCGTGATTGAAACAGAATTTGGTTCAATTCAAGGTAAAGAAAGAAACGGGGTTCTTCTTTTCGCAGGTATACCGTATGCATCTGCTCCAATAGGGGAGAAGAGGTTTTGCCCGCCAGAACCGGTTTTGCCATGGACGGGAATTTATGACGCAACCCAATTCGGACCCGTAGCACCGCAACTACCAGGTGAAGGCCTAACAGATTCACATGATGTTACCTGGGATGAAGACTGTCTCTCCCTAAACGTATGCACTCCTTCAGCAGATTCTAAAAATCGCCCAGTTATGGTTTGGATTCATGGGGGCGCTTACCGCCATGGCACTGGGGCGACGCCGTGGTATGACGGAACAAGATTCGCGAAGGATAGCGACATAGTTGTCGTGACAATCAATTACAGATTAGGTGCACTTGGCTTTGCAAGGATACCGGAAGCTCCAACATCAGGAATCAATGGAATATTGGATCAAATCGCTGCTTTGGGATGGGTTAAGAATAATATCGCACACTTTGGGGGAGACCCAGACCAAGTCACAATTGCAGGTGAGTCCGCTGGCGCGTTCAGTGTTGCAACAATTATGGCTATGCCAAAAAGTCGAGGCCTATTCAGCAAAGCAATAACACAAAGTGGGGCTGGCCATCACGTCATAACGCAGAAAGAAGCAGAAGCTGCAGGCAAACTCTTTATGAAATATCTAGAGGTTGACACTGTTGAGGAGCTCAGAGAAGTTAAAACAGAAGACATTCTTGAAGCACAGAAATACGTTGAAGAAAACTCTAGCGAGTTTATGCCAGTTGGGCAGTTGCCTTTTTATCCATCAATAACAAATGAACTACTGGTGGATCACCCAATTGCATTATTTACTGAAGAAGGAATTGGTGCAGAGATCCCTCTCCTGACTGGAACAAATACAGACGAAACAACCTTATGGGGAACTAACCAGATACCTGAAGAGAAACTCCACAAATGGTTAAAGAATTATGTCAATGACCCAGCACACTTTATAGAAGCAGTACAAGAAGACAGGGGAGACATTACAGCAGGAGAAACTGCTGTCGCTATCTCAACCGACCATACTTTTCGTATTCCAGCGATACAAATGGCCGAATCTAGACAAAAGCATGGCGGAAAAACGTGGATGTATGAATTTGACTGGAAAAGTAAAGCCTTCAATGGTGCACTTGGTTCCTGCCATGCGTTAGAGATCCCATTTACATTTGGGACCTTAGATGCCAAAGGAACAGAATTATTCCTCGGCACATCTGAACTTCCCAATCATGTTGGGGACAAAATGCATGCATCATGGGCTTCTTTTATTCGCGAAGGTAATCCAAGCACGGAAGCATTAGGCCAATGGCCCACATACCATATTGCAGATAGAAAAGTAATGCGATTTGCCGACGAGACAACTCTTATTGATGATCCCTGGCCTGCAGCACGTAAATCATGGGAAGGTCACCGCTAGCTAAGACCGAAGAATTGGTCGAGTTAAACAGGTGGGACCCCCCTCACAGGGAATGCAAAGCTCGTCACCATTAAACAAAGAAACGGAACAACCGGATTCAATCATCAAACGGTGAGTTTCTGGGAAACCATGAATTGCTATAACTTTACGAGGTTCAGTAGCTAAAACATTTAAAGACAAACCAAGACTTTCTTCAAATTCACTTTCAGAAGCTTCTATAAGGTCAAAACCAAAATCACCCATCAATTCTTCAAGCCCATCAGGAAGCAAAGGTTTAAAAACAAGAGCTAAGTCATTATCAAGCGGACTAACCAAAGACATTAAATGTAAACAAGCATCGGGCCC
>MDSW01121150.1_pt1 | contig 23072 bp, 24 predicted proteins | sample 811171 | NCBI WGS metagenome assembly MDSW01 (sample SAMN05326641, study PRJNA326480) | marine metagenome | isolation source: seawater | place: Atlantic Ocean: North West | collected 2012 | reverse complement strand
GTCTTAAGACAAAGTACCATCGGCGCTGAAAGGCTTGACTTCCGAGTTCGGAATGGGATCGGGTATGACACTTTCGCAATAATCACTAGGCAAAGGTTTTATAAACTAAAACTTTTATTTGTAAACATCAAAAATTAATGAATAAATGGTAATTTTAATATGTAAGATTTAAATGAGAAAAATATCTTTAATTATTCCATCTAAAAATGAAAAAGAAAGCTTATCCACTGTCCTTGAAGAATTGAAAAATTACAAAAACATTATTGGAGAGATAATTATTATAGTTGACGATTTTGAGGACAACTCCATACCAATCGCAAAGAATTTTGACTGTAAAATTTTAATTCAGAAAAGCAAGGGATTTGGAGCTGCTATTATTGAGGGTTTTAAAAACGCAAAATATGAATTTGGATGCATTTTTAATGCAGATTATTCTATGGATCCAAAATATTTGAAAGATATTACATTAATGTCAGAAAATAACGATTTTATATTTGGAAGTAGATATACAAGTGATTATGAAAGTGGAAGCAACGATGATGATTTAATTACATTCACAGGTAATAGAGTTTTTTCTTTTATGACAAACAAAATATTAGGCATTAAGCTTAACGATATTTTGTATACATATGTTTTGTGTAATGTTGAAAAATTTAATCAATTGAAGCTAAAAAAGCATGACTTTACTTTGTGTATAGAATTGCCAGTAAAAATTAGGAAAAATAAATTTTCTTATAGTGAGTTGCCTATGAAAGAAAGAAAAAGGTTTGCTGGGAAAAAAAAAGTTAATGTCTTAAAAGATGGTTTTCTTATATTAATGGAAATAGTAAAAAGTTGTTTTTATCTTTTAAAATAAGCAACTATTTAAATTAGTTCAATTTTGAATCTTTTTAGTATATACAAATATATGTATGAATAATTATACCAATATTCTTAAACATTTTGGGCAATATTTTTTTAAAAATCATCTCAAACACCTAATCCTTCATGTTACAAATCATTGTAACTTTAGATGTAGCCATTGTTTCGTTGATTTTGTAAATCCAAAAAAAGATTTAAAATTGGATAAATATATAGAGGTATCCAAAAGTATTAATGATTTGTTTTGGCTTGATATTGCGGGAGGTGAGCCTTTTTTAAGAAAAGATTTACATCAAATAATAAATCTTTTCAAAAAACAGGTTGTTTCAATTCCTACTAATGGATACTTGCTTAAAAATATTCAAGAGCAAATAGAACTAATTGATAAAAAAGAGACAGAATTGGTAATTAATTTTAGTTTAGATGGATTGGAAAAAACTCATAACCTAATCCGTAAAAACCCTCAAAGTTGGTCAAAAGTTTGGACTACTTTTGAGGCAATTAAAGATATCAAAAATGTAAAATGTAGAATTATAACTGTTATTCATGATGGAAATAAACATGAAATTATTCCGTTGATGAAATTAGTTAAAAATAAAGGAGTTGATTTTCACTCTGTTATACTGCTTAGAGGAGACCCATTAGATCCATCCGTTAAATTACCTGAAATGGATGAGCTAAAACAGTTGGGTAAAGAAATATTTAATATTCTTGATGGATACACCTATGGTCAAAATAGTCCATCAGCTTATTTTTTAAAAAATTATCATCGTCATATGTGGAAGACTTCAATAAAAACTATTGAGCAAAAAACTCAAGTTGTTCCATGTTTAGCAGGACAAAGTAGTGTTGTGGTTTGGGGTAACGGCGATGTTTCCTCTTGTGAAATGTTACCCGCTATTGGAAATATGGATAAACTGGGATTAAAATCTGTTCTTGAAAGTAAAAATTTTAAAAATCAAATTGCAGATATTAAGAATAAAAAATGTCACTGTACTCATAATTGTGCAATGTTAACTTCTATATTATTCAATCCAAAAGAATGGCCAAATCTAGTGTACCAAAAGAAAGTTTAGATCAAAAAGTAATCACATGTATTCTTTATCATGATCAAAAACGGAAGATAAAGAATTTGATTGAAATATTAAGTCGGAATGAACTTACAGATATATTAATAGTACTGGATGGATTATCTGAGATTAAAGAAAAAGATCAACTATTAAAATTGAATAAAAATTTGAACTTCTTAAGCTTTAAGCAGCAAAAAGGTATATCTTTTTGTAGAAATGTGGCATTAAAATACGCTAAAGAAAATGAATATTTTATTTTGATTTTTATCGACTCAGATGCAATACCAACAAATAATTTTGTCAGCAATCACATTAAGTATCATAAGGAATATGAAAATGTTCCTATTTTAGGAGGTGGCGTAATTCCAAGTTTTTTACAAAAAAAAACAAATATTTGGCAAACATTGGATGGTTATATGAGTTGGTTTTGTTCTGTTCCATTATATAAAACAGTAAAAATAAATTTTCCATATCACATAGCAACAACAAACTTTAGTATTAAAGTAAGTTTTTTAAAAAAAGAAAATTTAGAATTTGATATAGACCAAATTACCGGAGAAGATGCAGATTTTTGCCTCAAAACTTTAAAACTAAATTACTCAATTTTACTAATTCCCAACTCAGAGGTTTATCACAACGATAGGGAAAATTTTAAAGATTTTTTCAATCACCAATTTGATTGGTCGGAACACCACTATATTAGGTACAAAAAAATGTTTCTTAATCATTTTAAAAGCAAATTAGTGTGGATAATTTTTGCTCTAATATATTTGATTTGTATACCTGTAATTGCATTAATAATTACTATTTTAAATATTAAACCGTGGTTAAGAAAAGATAAAAAAATAATACCTTTAATTATTCCAATATACTTTATAAGGATTATTCTAAGTTTTTATACTTTACGGGGAATATTCGACAAAAAATAATTATTTTGGTTTTATATTTGAATTTTTGATATTACATACAAAATCCACAATTTTATCACCTAAATTAGTGAAAATAAAATGAAATATTGAAAACAAATTTGTAAACGAGTATTGCCAATAAAAAAATTTATTTTTTTCTAAAGCCTTTAAAATGCCTTTTGCTATTTTTTTTGGGTCATTTTTTTTTCTTGGATCATTAAACATTGCATTTTTAATACGCCCAAAATACAAAACATTCTCCCAAAACGGGGTGCTCATTACTTCAGGATAAACAGTTAAGACCTGAACATTTTGATATTTCAATTCACATCTTAAAACATCTGAAAATGATTTAAGTGCAGATTTACTTATACAATACGACATTCTACCCGGAACTCCTACTGTACTCATTGTAGAAATCATATTTACTACTGCGCCACTATTTTTAATCAAAAATGGTAAAATTTTTTTTGTTAATAATATTGGTGAAATTGCGTTTGTATCAATGTTTTTTAACATTTCCTCGGTTGGTATATCGTCAAAGAAGCCAGCTGCTTCATAAGCTGCACAATTAACTAAACAGTCAATATCAGTCTCATTTTTTAATTCTTTTTCAAATAAATCATGAATTAGGTCTTTTTTAGATAAGTCAAAATTAATTATTTTTAAATTTGTATTTGTATTTAACTCATTTTTAAGAGAATTAAGACCATCAAAATTTTTATCTAATAGTATAAGTTTTTTATTTAATTTATTTAAACTTTTGGCTAATGATTTCCCAAGACCACTTGCAGCTCCAGTTATAAGAATTTTATTATATTTTATCATGAAACTAATTTTTTATGAAAAATCTATTAACAGAATTCGCAACATTTAACATATCTTTTTTTTGTAATCCATTAAACATTGGCAGAAAAAGTGAATTTTTATGAAGCTTTTTTGAGTAATCTAATGTCTCTTTTTTAAATTCCTCAAACTCTTTTTCCTCATTACAAAGTTTCATTGCATAACCAACAACATCATAGCCGTCTTTTAAAAGATGATTCTGAAAACTATCAAAATCTTTATCATCCACAATTATTGGAAAATGCCAAAATGCATTAACATCAAATTTTTGAATTAATTTAGGTATATATTTTTTTACATTATCATTTAAATTATCATAAAGTATTTTTGCCATTCTTTGTCTTTCTTCGAGACCATTTTCTAAATTTTTTTTAAAAGTTTCGAGAGCTACATTTGCTTGTAAATCTGTAAATTCAAAAAAAAGTTCATCAGGCAGTTTTCTTTTCACAGGAGGATTTTCATAAATGTTTTTATCCTTTACAAAATATTTAAATTTTGGATTATGAATTTCATCAAATTTTTGCTTAAAAAATTTTGATAAAAAAAGAAAGATATAATATGTAAAATAATTGAATATAAATCTAGATGTTAATAAACTCACTTTGATTTGAAATAAGCAAACTTTTAAAAGGGTTTTTCTTGATTTGTTTTTTATAGATGTTTTAATATCATTTTCGATAAATTCTATTTTTTCAAAATCATCTATAAGTATAAATCCACCGCCTATCGATGATATTATTTTGCCAGGGGAAAGAGAACCAATTGCGGCGAAACCAAATGATCCAGCTTTTTCTCCCTCGAAAAACGATCCATAGCTATGTGAAATATCCTCAATCAAAAAAATTGAATTATCATTACATATCTTAGAAATTTTTTTTATGTCTGGTACTAAACCAGTCAAATACGTTGCTAAAAGTACTTTGCTATTTTTTGTAATTTTTGACTCTAAATCGTTTAAGTCAACACTTTCAGTCTCGCTATTTATATCTATGAAAATTGGTTTTAATTTTAAATTCAAAATTACATTAATGAAATCTGGTATTTGTATTGGAGTTAATAGAACTTCATCTCCTTCCTTCAAATTTAGAGATTTTAAAACATAATAAAGTGATAGCCTACACGTAGATGTAGTAATACATCTATTCCTATTCCAGTGTTTGCTAAAAGTCTTTTCAAGTTCTTGGGTTTTGGATCCTCTGTGCAAACCTATATTTAATAAAATTTTAAATAAACATTTTAATAACGTAAAAAAATCTATATATAATTTTCCCCTGGGCAATTTCATAACATAAAAGTATATTTCAAATTTTAGTTTTTTTAATTTTATTTAACTATCTTAAATTTTTGAAGTATTACATTAATACCGTAACCAAAAAATAATGAAAGGCTTAATGTGCATGGAGTGAAATACTTTGGGTTTCCCCAAAATCCCGAAATTAGTACAAAATATAAAATAGATAGGATGTTAAATATAATGAATTTATCAAAATTATCTAATGATTTATATTTTAAAATATTTTTTATCCAAGATATAAATCCTATTAATATGAAAAAATAAAGAAATATAGAATACAGAATATTTCTTTTTAAATTTTTGTGATAATATTTTTTTGGATTATTTCTTGCTTCTGGGTCAGATTTATCTGTTTTATATGATTGCTCTACCCACGTTGGATGAATAATACACATCATAATCACCTTTTTAGTAAAAAATTTTATGGTAAATAATGGGTTTTGAATCACTTCATTTAAAAAACTTTTGTTTCTAAAATCTATTGCTTTTAAATAATCTTCAGCATGATCTAAATCAATCTTATTTGCAGTCATCCAATTACTCTCTGCGATCTGCAACTCTTCCTCTGCTTTTGAAATTTCTATATTTTTTCTATCTGCTTTTATATATCCTGCAAAATAATGATAATAAGAATAATATTGATGTTCTAAAGATAGTATATAAAATCTATCAGTTTTTTTAAAGTTATTAAATCCTATTAAAAAAAAAATTAAAAAACTACCAAAAATAGTAAATAATAAAGGCTTGATATTTGTTTTAAAAATTAGTGACAAATATATAAGTACAGGAATAATATAGAGAAAACTAACAGATCTCTGTAAATATAATGTTGATATCAAAATACCTAAAAGTAAATTAAAAAAAATTTCTTTTTTAACTTTGAGTAACATATAAAAAATAATTAACATTAAAGATAAAAATATGCTTTCACTCCAAAAGGAGTGATGCCATTGAAAAATGCTTGGCTCCAAAGTTAAAAAAATAAAAATTGATAAATAAATGGGTAATTTAACTTTTTTTTTTAATTCTGTTGAAAAAATAAACACTGATAAATAATAAATAATTATTTGAAAAATTAACAAAGGTAGCTTTGAATTCTTGACCTTTATTACATCTCTATTATTAAGTTGTTCAACAAAAATATCTTTATCTATCAGATAATAATAATAGCCAACTATTATAGATGGTAAAAAATAATGCTGATAATTTGGTAATGATTCAATGAAATTTTTGCCACTTTTTAATTTTTTTCTAAATTTATCTGCTATTTGCCAAGTGTATCCCAAATCCTCATAAAGAAGCTGATTATAAGAATTGTTGTCAAAATTTATTTTTATTTTATCATATCTTTTTAGGTCAGAGACTGCAAAAAAAAAACTAAGAATAACAGAAAAAAAAATAATAATTATTTCTATTTTTAATAAATTTTTTTGAATCATTTAATAGATGATAAATAACTTTTATATGTCTTAATAATCGCCTCTTTAAGAGAATTTTTTGCCTTCCAGCCATAATTTGCAGCTAAAGTCACATCCATTACTTTTCTTGGAGTTCCATTTGGTTTTTTTCTATCAAAAACCAATTTGATTTTTTTTTCTGGACACAAAATTTTTAAAAATAATTTTGCATAGTCTTTAATAGATAAATCTTTTCCTGATCCAATATTAATTACATTTTCTTTTATTTTTTTTTTCATAAAAAAAACACATGCATCTGCTAGATCGTCAACATATATAAGTTCTCGTTTGGCTTTTCCATTTCCCCAAATCTTTAATTTTTTTGATCTACCTATTTTAATTTTGTGTATTTTTTTAATCAAAGCCGGAACAAAATGTGAGTTTAAATCGTCGTAATTGTCATTTTTACCAAATGTATTTGTCGGCATTAAACACTTGAAGTTCATTCCATATTGTTGGTTGTAACTTTCACACATTTTAATACCAGCAATTTTTGCAACAGCATAAGCATCGTTTGTTTGTTCTAATTTTCCTGATAAAAGATACTCTTCTTTAATGGGTTGTTTACAATTTCTAGGATAAACACAACTTGAGCCTAAAAAAATTAAATTCTTTATTCCACATATATAGGCTGAGTGAATGATATTATTTTGAATTGCTAAATTGCTGTATATAAAATCAGCTTTAAACTTATTATTAGAATATATTCCACCCACTTTTGCTGCTGCAATAAATATAAATTTGGGTTTTTTTTTTTTTAAAAAAATTAAAACTTTTCTTTGATCAGTCAAATCTAGTTTTGATTTATCTATGGTTATTATTCTTTTATAATTTTTTTCTTTTAATTTCCTTACAATTGCACTACCCACTAAACCCTTATGACCTGCGACAAAAATTTTTAAATTTTTATTTTTCATGAATTAATTTTTTTAAGTCAAAATTAACCATTTCTTTAACTAAAATTTTTATTGAAGTTCTTGGTTTCCACTTCAATTCTCGTCTTGCTTTCTTTGAGTTACCTAATAGAGTGTCAACTTCTAATGGTCTAAAGTATTCTTTATCACATGCAATTATACAATTATTGTTATTGTCGTAACATTTTTCATTAATCCCTTTACCTCTCCATTGGTACTTTATTGATAATTCCTGTAATACTAAATTAACAAATTGTTTTACTGTATATTGTTTGCCTGTAGATATCACATAATCAGATGGGGTCTTTTTCTGCAGCATTTTCCACATTGCCTCTACATAATCTTTTGCATGACCCCAATCTCGTTTGGCATTTAGATTTCCTAAATAAAGTGTTTTTTGTTTTTTTAATTTTATCTTGCATAATCCTAAAGTAATTTTTCTTGTAACAAAAGTTTCGCCTCTCACAGGGCTTTCATGATTAAATAAAATTCCGTTACAAGCAAAAATATTATAAGCTTCTCTATAATTTACTGTTATCCAATGAGCATAAACTTTGGCAACACCGTAAGGACTTCTTGGATAAAAAGGAGTTTTTTCTGTTTGTGGAACTTCTCTAACTTTACCAAACATTTCGGACGTACCGGCTTGATAAAATTTAGTTATTTTTTCGTATCCATGAAATTTAATAGCTTCTAAAATTCTTAAAGCACCAATTGCGTCAGCATTTGCTGTATACTCAGGTACCTCAAAAGAAACTGAAACATGTGACTGAGCAGCTAAATTATATATTTCGCTCGGTTTAATTTTTTTAATCAAACTAGACACAGAAATCGCATCTGTAACATCACCATAATGTAAAAAAAAATTCCTCTTTTTTTCAAATGGATCTTGATAAATATGGTCTATTCTACCAGTGTTGAACGAAGAAGATCTTCTTTTTACTCCGTGAACAAGATAACCTTTTTTGATTAAAAATTCTGATAAGTATGATCCATCTTGGCCTGTAACACCAAAAATTAGTGCAATTTTCTTTTTCATAATTTTTTATATCTATAAATAAACAACTTAAAATAAATAAACGTATATAAGCTAATGTTCAACAAAATTAAAAGTACTTGAATTTGTGAGTTAGAGAAAAAGTTGACCGAAATTGTGAAAATAATCAAATTATATAAATTTATTAAATTAGCAGATAATAAATTTGAGTAAAACTTTCCAAAAATCTTACTTTTATTAATTAAGTAAAATACTTGTTGATGTAAATGATTTGAGTCGGGTCTCATTGGTGATTTATTCATAATATTTTTTCTAATGATTGAGAATAGTGTCTCAAAACTTGGATACCATAATAAAACTATTATAAAAAAAGGAGAAATTATAGAATTTTGAATATAAATTTTTATTAAAAAAATAGAGAATGTAAATCCTAATAAATATGACCCAGAGTCACCTAAATAAATTTTATTATACAAATTTAAAAAAAATGTGATTAATAATACTAATAAAATAAAATAGATAAAAATTTCATCTACAAATATATAATTAGCTTGTTGTAAATAATATATGACCAAAGAGACTAAAAGATAATAACCACAATTAAGAGTGTTCAATCCGTCAAAAAAATTTGAACCATTTATTACAATCAGAATACAAAATGAGACAAAAAGATAGTTAAATACTGGGTATGTTAGTAGTTTATCTAATAAAAAAATCTTTGTATTAAATAATTGAAAATCATTAAAAATTACAAACGATAAAACTAGGGAAATTTGAATTATGAATCTATGAAATGCGGATTTTATATTCTTAAGATCAGAGAAAATGCCTAGTAGTAAAATTAGAAATGAAAACAATATAAATGAAAGTATCTCTTTATTAAAAAAAAAAAGAAAACTTAAAAATAAAAAAATTCCACCTGTTAAAGGTACTTTCTCATTCGATGCAAATTTTTGATGTCTATCTCCTGTTTCACTTACCAAAATATTATTAATTTTTAAAAATTTATTAAATAATATCAAAATTAAGGTTAATAAAGATAAGTAAAATATAAAGTTCATCTAATTTTTTTTAACATAAAATTAAGACTTAGTATAATTAGAAAAAATAAGGATTTAATTCTACCATAATGTAAATATTTTCTGTAAACTCTATAACCATCAATAATTTTTTGAGTGTTCGAGGATGATAAAGATCCTGAGTTTTTTCGCCACGAAACAAGACATTCTTTAATACCTGATATTTTAACCCCATTCTTTGCTAATAAAAGCCAAAGTACAAAATCTTCTTTTGTCTTTGTCTTACCAAATTTTAATTTGTCATTTTTAAATAGGTCTTTTCTTATAACCACTGTTGATAATCCAATATCACATGAATTTCTAAGCTGTTTAAAACTCAATTCTTTTTGAGCTTCTCTAAAACCAATTTTAAAAGATTTATCATTAATAATTTCATAGCTGGTAAAACTAAAACTTAAATTAAATTCTTTCATAAAACTTAACTGTTTTTCTAATTTCCTTGGTTTCCACAGATCATCACAATCACAAAAAGCAATATATTCTCCAGAACATAAATTAATTCCATAATTTCTTGATGCACCAGCTCCAAGATTTTCTTTATTCTTATAAACTTTTATTCTTGGATCTAGATCCTCAATATTTTTTAAAATTTTTGAGCTATTTTCGCTTAATTCATCATCAATAACTATTATTTCAAATTTTTGATAAGTTTGATTTAAAATTGAATTAACACTTTCATTAATAAATTCAGATTTTTTGTAATAAGGCATTATGATACTAAAGGTGCTCATATCTGATAAAATTTGCCGCTATAATAGATTAATGAAAATAAATAAAAAATTGAAAAATAACTTATGATTACGATCAACGAAATTTTATCTCTAAGAAAAATATCTTTTATCATATTTGATTTAATTAAACCAAAAAATAATAAAAAAAATAATGGATCAAAATATTTTTGGTAAATTGTGAACACTGGAAACGAAAAAATTAATATTAATAATAAACTATAGTTTTGTAATCTTTTTTCCTGAAAAAAAAAATCTAGTATAATCAAAGCAAAAAAGGACGTGACTGATAAAAATAGTAAAGCATCAATGTTACTCAAATTAGCCATCTTCATAAATACCCCGCCCCCTCTTGAAGAAAAATTGACAAAATTTGGGAATACAAATTGAAAAATTAAATATGCCGAAAATAATATAATAAATAAGACTAACATGAATTTTTTGTTATTTCTTATATATTCTAAAAATAAATTTTTTTGAAAAAAACAAAATGGTAATAAGTAAAAGAGTAATATTGACAAAATTATTAAACTATTATTATAAAAATTTATTTGTGAATAATTTGTTACAGTGGTTGCGAAATCATAATTTAAAAAAATATAACTAAAATAAAAAAGAGCTGGGAATGAAAATATAAAAGAAATAAAGATTAAAAATAAAAAATTGTTTTTTTGAATTTTTTTAAAGAAAAAAAATAAATAATATAGAGCAAATAAGCAATAATAGTATCTAATATAACAGCAAAGAATTAAAAAAAATAAACATAAAAAAGAATTTTTTAAAGTTATATTTTTAAGTTCATTTATTTTATTAAAGTAATAAATGGACAATCCAAAAAATATCAAACTCAAATTATCACCTAATAACCATATAGCTGAAGACCTAAAATAAGGTGATAAAAAAATTATCAGAGAAAAAATAAACAAAATATTAATTTTAGATTTAAATCTATCTTTTAAAATTAAGAAAAATATTAATGGAAAAAAACTACTAAAAAAAATATATATAACTTTTATTATAATTACTTCATCAATGAACTTATAAACAAAACTTACGAGTATATAAAAAACTGGGGAATGAATAATACTTGCTGGATCACTTGCGTAGGAGCTTAACCCATTTTTAAAATCTAATTTAAAACCCTCAATATAAGGAAATAAATATTCAAAATCTAGTTTTGCTCCACCACTCGAATTTTCATTAAAAGCTAAACCTAATAAAAGGGAAAAAAAACTTGAGAGAAAAATAACAAAACTCTTAAATTTTGACATAATTATAATAATATTTCTTTATCTCTTTTTAAATTTTAAGTATCAAATAAAAAGTGGTTAATTTATGAAAAATAGTAAAAAAATTTTAATTTCTATTGCTACCTATAAAGAAAGCGAGAATATAATAAGTCTCATAAGTAAAATAAGGGAATTTGATGACCTCTCAAAAATATTAGTAATTAATGATTTTTCTAACGATAATACAAAAGAATTACTGATCAACTTAAATGATAAAAATTTAGATTTTATTGAAAGACCTAAAAAACTTGGATTAGGAACAGCACATAAGCTTTCTATTTTCTACGCAATAAAAAATAACTTTGATTTTTTAGTTACAATGGATGCTGATTTTTCTCACGATCCAAGTTATATTTTAAAACTTTTAGATAAATGTGGTGCAAATAAATTTGTTATTGGATCAAGATTTTGTAGAGGCGCAAAAAGTGATTATAGAGGAATAAGAAAAATAATTTCTATCTGTGGGAATTATGTCGCAAAAAAGTTACTAAATATTAATTTAAATGAAATTACAACTTATTTTAGAGTTTACAGCGTAAATCTTTTAAAGAAACTTCCATATGATGAGTTAAATGCTCAAGGATATAGTCTTGGAGTAAAGTTAGTATGGTTAATGAAAAAACTTAATGCAGAATTAATAGAGGTACCGATCTATTTTAAAGATAGAAATAAAGGCAAATCAAAAATACCTAAATTACAAATTTTTATTAGCTTCTTTGATTTAATCATTATATTCACAAAAAATATTTTTTTTAAACAAAAATTCTATTATGAAATGAATAAAACTTATAAATTTGAGCCGAATTGTCAAAATTGTAGTTTTGGCTTCTTTTCAAAAAAAAAAAACTCTTTTAAGTGTTTAGTTTGTAATAATGACAACTTTTAAACATCCATATGGAAATTTTAGGAGTTTTTTATTGAAATTTATTAAAGATTTAATTGAAAAAATATTAAAATTTTTTGTAAACCTCGTGTGTAAACTTGATAATGATGACAAAATAATAATATCTGCAGCAACTCATGTTCCTTGGCAAAAAGACAAGGATTTTCAAATTTTTTTCAAAAAAGTTAAAAATTTTACTTTACTAGATGCAGCACGTTCGTACACCTTATGGCAATGCTCCAAAAATTTAAAAAATGTAAAAGGGCAAATTTTGGATATCGGCTGTTTGATGGGTGGATCAGGCTTTATAATGTCAAAAATTAATTTAAAAGGTAATACATATTTATTTGATAGTTTTGCGGGTTTTAAAATAGACGATGGCTTACATAAAAAAGATATTTTTGTTTATAAAGATATTAATTTTGTAAAAAATAATATTAAAAAACTAGGCTTAAAAAAAATTTTTGTATTTAAGGCTTATTTTCCAAAAAATTTAGAAATAACAATAAACAAAGTAAAATTATGTCATATAGATGTGAATACTTATACAGATACAAAAAAAATTTTTAATTTTTTACATAAAAAAATTATTAGAGGTGGAATATTGGTTTTCGATGACTTTGGTATTTGGGGAGTAGATGGAATTAAAAAAATTGTTTATGAAATTGAAAAAAAATATTCGTCCAAATACTATTTTATTAAAAATTACATGGGTCAATGTATACTTATAAAAAAATAAATTAATTTTTACTTTTAATTTTATCATAATCTTTCGTTTGAATTAAAAAAGAATAATTAATAAAAAAAATCGTTGCACCATAGGATGTAAAAAAACTCCCAGAGGGTAAAATAGGAATTAATGAAGCTAATATAAACAATAAAGCTCCTGTCCTGATTAAATCCTTATTATAATTAAATTTTTTAAATAATATATAAATTAAATTTGAAAATATTAGGATATAACCAACCAAACCTAATTCAGACAAAATTTCAAAATGAAACTGATGGGGATGAGTGGAAGCACCATAGATTCCATTTTTTTGATATTTTTTTTTGGGACTTTCAATTCTAAATGATTTAAAACCTGATCCAAACAATATATTTTCTTTAAAAATTTCTGTAGCAACATAATAATGACTTAAGTGTCTGTTATTAGAAATTATTTTATTATAATCTATACTTTCCTTTTTTAATTTAATATTTTCTCTTAATTCCTGGTCTACAATATGATTATAAAATTTACTTTTTAGACCTGGTATGTTTATGATTATTAAAACTGAAATAGCAAACAACAAAATGATTGAAAAAAATTTTTTTAAATAAGAAATATTATAGAAAAAAGTAAAGAATAAAAAATACATAATAAAAATCTTTATAAAGTTAGATCTTTCCCCAATTAACAAAGAAATTATAAAAAAAATAATCAAAAGTAATAAGAAAAAATTTTGTTTATATTTTTTCAAATAAAATAAACTTAATAAAATGAAACCAAAATAATATCCCCCTATTTTCATTTCATCACCACTAAAACTGGTAATTCTAGCAGGATATTGAGATTGAAAACCAAGAATATTTTTTCCAAAAACATATTCAAATAAAATATCAAGACTAACAATAATAAAAAAAAATGTCCAAATTTTTAGAATTCGATTTCCAGACTCTCTATAATAATATGAAACTGCATACGCTAGTATTATAAATCGAACAAATCCAAAAGATTTTATTAAACTTTCTTGATTTTCAGATATGAAATACGAATTTAAAATTAGATATATATAAATTATTATTAAGAAATAAAAATTTTTTTGGTTTAAGTAAAAGAAATTATTTTTTATGCTTAAATCATAAATAAAAAAAATACAAATTAAAAAAATTATTGTATTACTTATTAATGTTCCAATAATTAAACCTAAAGGTAATATTGAAATCAAAAATATATTTAAATTTTGTATGTAAAAAGTTTTATTATTTAACATAAATTTGTTATTTAATTTACTTTATTAATTTTTAACTTAAAATAAATTATTTAATGGTCTACCTTTAAAATTAAATGATTAAAACAAAAAAAAATCTGATTATCTTTATGCCATATATTGGAGTAGGTGGTGTTGAAAAAAATTTATTTATTATTTCTAATTATCTTATTAAAAAAGTTAAGAATTTAAGTATATGTACATTATCAAGAGATAAAAAAAAACGATTTAATAATAAAATAAAATTTATATCGCCAGATAAAAAAATTTCCGAAAATTTAAATATTAGAATTAAATATTTAATTTGTTTATTTTTATTATTTAAGCTTTTTATTAAAAGAAAAAATTATATTGTTATCTCATTCCAAGCAAATATTTACTGTATATTATTATGTAAACTTTTTAAAGTTCAAATAATAGTACGTGCTAATTCATCTCCATCGGGATGGTCTCACAATTTTCTTAAAAAATACATTTATAAAAAAATAATTTCAATGGCTAATGAAGTAATTGTTAATAGTGAGGATTTTAAAAAAGAGATGCAAAAAAAATTTAATATTAAGGTAAACTGCATATATAACCCACTAAATATTAAAGAGATTAAAAAAAAATCAAATATTAAGATTAAAAATAAATTTTTTAAAAAAACCTCTCTAAAATTAATTAATATAGGTCGTCTTACAGAACAAAAAGACCATTTAACAATATTAAAGGCAGTTAATGAATTAAAAAATAAAATCAATATTCAGCTAATCATAATTGGAAGAGGTAAAGAAAAACCTTATCTCAGGAATTATATTAATGAAAAAAAACTCAATAATATTATCAAAATAATAGAACCAAATACAAAAGTTTATTCTTACATTAAATCATCTGACTTATTTATTTTATCCTCTAAGTACGAAGGTTTACCAAATGTTTTACTGGAGGCTGGGGTATTAAAAAAGTTTATTATTTCAACCAATTGTCCAACTGGTCCAAGAGAAATTTTAAATAATGGTAAGAATGGGTTATTTTTCAAAACAGGTAACTTTTTAGATTTAGAAAAAAAAATTTTTTTTTACTACAAAAATAAAAAAAAATTAAAACAAAAAACAAATAATTTGTATAAAAGTTTATTTAAATATAATTTTAATTTAAATCTTAATAAATACTGGAAAATAATTAATAAATATATCTAACTAATTTAATAAAATTTTATTAAAATAATTATAGTGTCTAAAAAGAGTATATTTTGAACTGTTTTTTTTGGAAAATATCCTTTTTTCATTTTTACTTTTGTCATTTAAAAATTCATATAATGATTTTTCTAAAGCGCCTTTTTGATTGCTTTTAAATAATATTCCACCTTCCCCAAAATTTAAAAACTCTGATGGTCCATTTTTACAATCACTTGAAATAATGGATAAATTGCACATAGCGGCTTCTATTAATACAAATCCTGGATCTTCCCAAAGAGAAGATAATATTAAAGCTTCAGCATTTTTCATAAATTTGAAAATATTATTTGAGTAACCCATTAAAAAAATATGATTTTCCAAATCTTCTTTAATGATTTTATTCTGCAATCTTTGTTTTAATTCCCCATCTCCAAAAATTAATAAATTGAAGTTAGGATTTTTATTATTAAACTTTTTAAATTCATCTATCAAATATTCAAAGTTTTTTTGTTTAGTAAGTCTTCCCACAGAGATAAAATACTTTCTTTTAAGGTTATATTTCTTTATTGATGACCATTTTTTTTTAGTAAAATCTTTTATATCCAAAATTGGATCAGGCAAGAAATGTATCTTTTGTTTCAAAAAAATTTTTTTTTGATTTATTTGATGTATTAAATCAATAGATGGGCAAGTGACTTTAAACATATTTTTTGATGAAAATTTCCAAAAAAATTTTCTCAAAGCATTCAGTTTTGGGTATCCAGAGATTCTTAAGATAAAGTTAGTTGATTTGTCAAAATATTTAGCAAGTAATAATGGTAATAAAGTTATCAAATGCATCACTAAAAAATCAGGCTTATCTTTTTTAAGCAATCTGATTAATGGAAATATTGATGTACACACAATGATAAAATAAGAAAATCTACTAGCTAAAAAACCTTTTTTGGGTAAAAATTTAAAATAATTAAACCCAAATGGAATTAATTCTATATTTTTAGAATTAAACACCTCTTTACAATCATTCCATTCTCCGCATGCATTTATTATTTTGATTTTATATTTTTTTTTAGAATAATTTGACAATGATATAGCAGAATTAATTGTTGATTTATAAGTTCCAACTTTATTCAAACATGGTGACCAATAATAAATACTTTTCATTCAATCAACTTTAATTATAATGTTTTTACTGCCAATTAATTTTAATGTTTTAAAATTTTCAAAATTATCTTTTATATGTTTGTTATATCTATAATAAAAATCTTTATCTCCACCAATAAATTTGTAATTTGTATTTTTGATAGGATTATATCCATATAAAGAATTTTCATCATTTAATCTTATCAAGTTTCTAATAAAAAAAATATTGATAACAATTAAAACAAGAATTAACGACCTCCTGATAAAAAAATTGTAATCAATATTAAAACTAGATAATTTTAAGCTTAATGGAATAAATAGAAGTAAAGCGAATAAGTGATATCCCCCGTAACGTAAAGATGGATGCTTTAAGAACCACTCAACAAGCAATATAACTATTAATGAATATATAAACCAAATATTATTACTTTTAAAATTCTTTAAATTTCTTTTTGTGAAAAAAGTAAAAAAAATAATTAATGATAAAAATAAAAGACCAGCAAGAAAATCTAAAACTTTATTGAAAAAATAATTTTCGATCCAATTTGGCAACCAATTTAATCCACTTATATAACCTACTCTATCATCAACAACAAAGTTTGGATTAGCACCTCCCTTTGACCAAAGCTCAAACCAAATTTTCACTTGACTAATTACCTCTTTTTCAAAAGACCAAGATAGACTTTCAAAGCAAGTAAATATCAAAGGGAAAATTAAACAACCTGAATTAATAAATGTATAAAAAGTAATAAAAAAAATTAATGTTATACAAAAATAAAAAGTTCGTGAAAAAAACAAATCAAAAAATACTTTTCTTAATCTTTTAAAAAATATTAAAGGTAAAATAAATAAAAAATTAACAAAAAAATATGGTTTAATTGTTATTGCAAAACAGAAAAAGATTAACATAATTTTCATTAATTCTTCGTTCTTTTTATAAGAATTTAAGTTTTTACTATCAATTAAAGAAATTAAACAAGTGATTGATAAAAATGTCAAAATCATACCAGATCTGTCAGTTCCATGTTCAGCTAGTCTGTAAAAAAAAACATTTACAAATGAAAAAAACATAATATTTAAAAAAGATATCATTTTTTGTTTTTTAAATTTTTCTTTATCAAAAATATTTTTCAAAAAAATAATATTTGCAAATCCTAAAATTAGTGCTGGCGAAATATGAAATAAAAAAATTTCAATCTTTGGCAAAAAGAAAATTGAACTAATAAAAAAAATCGATGAAGGACTTCTAAAACCATTGTTTAATTGTCCTAAACCATAAGGGTGAGGATAATCAGTTAATAGTTGAATATAAGAAAAATGGTAATATGGAAAGTCATCATGATTTTTACCAACTGTTATGAATATTAATAAAAATGTAAAAACAAGAAAAGTAGATATTATTTCTTTTTTTACATTTTTAATTTTTCCTAAATTCAAAATTAAAAAAATAATCCCTAAAGTTAAAATTAAAAAATTAAATATTTGTCCATGCTTAATAAATAAAGAAGTTCCAAAAGAAATTAGGGCTAAACTAATAATACCTATTAATCCAAGTACTCCAAAATTTAATGTTTGAATTTTCAAATATTTACAAGTTATAAATCCATATCCAACTAAAGAAAAAGCAATTAAGTAAAAATAAAGAAACATTATCATAATTTTAAAAACTTGATAATTAATGTAAAATATAAGGTTATTAAATAATCTAAACTTATCTTAAATTTTTTTTTCTTTTTACTTAATATATATTTAAGATATTGAAAAGCTTCAAATCTCCTTAACCACCACTTTACAGAGTACTTATTGATTTTTGCTGTAATACTATTTTCATCATAGTTATAGATGGTTAATTTTTTTTTTAAAACATTATATTCATTAAGATAGTATCTAAAAAAAATTATTAATCTTGCATCGATCTCTAAATTTAAATAGTAGTGTCTTTGTATATATCTTTTAAATATTATAAATTTTTTTCTTGAAACAGTAATACAACTAGTTGGAAAAATTGTGGGCCAAATATAATTATCATTTTTATTTTTAAATTCAAACTTGATTTTGTCTGTTTTAGGAAAATTATATAAACTATTTATGTTTTCTTTTTTAAATTTATTATCAATAATTTTCAATTTATCTTTTTTAAAATAATCATCTGAGTCCAATAAACAGATTAAATTCCCCCTTGACTTACTAAATGCCTTCATAATTCCGTTGATTTGATTTAAAGGAGCGGATAAATTTTTTTTTTTTTTATTTTTTATTAATTTAAATTTAGAATAATTTCTTATTATACTTAATGAATTATCAGTTGAACAATCGTCAAATATAATGACTTCAAAATTTTTAAAATTTTGCTTTTTTAAACTATTCAAACAATTTTTAAGAAATTTATCTTTATTATAGTTGGTAATAAGAATTGAAATAAAGTTCTTTTTCATGAATTTTTAATTTTTTTATAAATTTCTGATGTATTTAGAACACATTTTTCCCAATCATATTCGTTGACTATTTTATTACTATTACTAATTAATCTTTTTTGTTTATATGAAGACTTGAGAATATTTTCGATTCCTAATTTAATACTTCTAACATTTTTTGGTTTAACATAAACACAGCCATCTCTATAAATTTCTCGAAATACAGGTATATCACTACATACGACAGGACACTTAAATTTCATCGCTTCAAGGAGGGTTAAACCAAAACCTTCAAAAAGGCTAACTGAAACATATAAACTAGCCTCTCTATAAAGTTTTTCAAGCTGAGAGTCATCACCTTCGAGATGTTCTACATTGTTTAACACACCGAAATTTTCAAAAAATTTTAACTCCTGATTTCCAAACGGGTTATCTCCAAAACATATTATCTTATAATTTTTCTTTAAATATTGTGAACTAGCAAAAGCTTGGACAAGTTTTTTGAAATTTTTATATTTAATTCTACTACCAACAAATAATATAAATTTTTTTTTTTTTTTTATACCAAATTTTTTTTTTTTTGTTCCTAAATATATTACAGTAATTTTGTTTTTATCAATTTTGTATATATTAATAAGATCTTTTTTGGTTTGATTTGAAATACAAATTATATGTTTTGCCTTATTAAAAAGTTTTTTTTTTTTAAATTGTTCTTGTGTTGATTTTATTTTTTCATGAATTAAGTCATAAACTGTTATAATGTAAGGAATATTAATAAAATTTACTATAGAGTTATTATAATACGAAAAATGCAAAATATCTGGTTTTTTAATTAATATATAAATTAATGTTAAGAAATTATTAATCGAAAAAAAAATTTTTCTACAAAATCTTGGTATATTTTTAAATTTTAAAAAGTAAATGTTATTACTATCATTATTAAGATGGTGGTTAATTGATATAGGAGAGAAAATTTTTGAAGAGACACCATATTTTGAAAGACACTTATTTAATGTTGTAATATATCTAGATATCCCACCTACTTTTTGATGTAAAAAAATACTACTTTCAAAAAGTACTTTTATCATATTAAAAAATAATTTTTTCTAATTTCTTTGGTATTTCTAATTTATAAATTTTTAACAATTTAGTTACTTTGGCTACTAAATATGTTGTTTTTTTGTTATCAAAAAAATTAACCTTCTTTTTATATTTTTTTGCTATTACTTCTGCTATATCTTTTAAATAGATACCTTTACCACTACCTAGATTTAATATTCCGTTAAAATTTTTTTTTAGCAAAATAAATATTATTCTTGAGATGTCTTCCATTGATATAAAATCACGATAATGATTGAGATTTTTTAAAATTATTTTTTTTTTAGATCGCCTAATTTTAAACTTTAAATCAGGTACTAAGTAATTCTTCTTTTGATTTTTATTAGTAGTACTAAAAATTCTTCCAATACAATACCTTATTTTTGCAGCTTGAAACTTTTTAATTATATAATTTTCAGCTCTTAACTTTGTCAGTCCATAATATGAAATTGGTTTTTTTAAACTATTTTCTGAAATCTTTTTTTGTGATGATTTATAAACATGAGATGTAGATGAAAAAAAAAACCATCTTATTTTTTTTTTCTACACATGCATCTACTATATTTTTTGTTCCATTTAAATTTACTTGATTTGCTTTTAAAATATTTCTATTTACTTCTTTTATTGGAACAATTGCAGCTAGATGAAACATTACTTTAAAATTATTTTTTTTCACCCAATCAAATACTGCTGAACGATCTCTTATATCACCCTTAAAGCATTTAAATTTTATATTCTTATTATTTTTTAATATAACCCGTCCTAAGCTACCTGTTGAGCCTGTTATTCCAATTCTATCGGTCATGTAATTTATACTTAATATTTATTAATTTAATTGTATAGAAAATAATAAATATAAAGTTTTATTTGAACAATTTTCTCATTAAATTTTTTAATGAGAATTCTCTTGATGTAAATTTCTTAGTTTTGTTTAGTAAATCTTGTTTTTTTACAATTTTGCACATACCAGAAGAAATAAAAGTGAAAAAAATATCAAATTTTTCTTGATTACAATTATATATTTGTAATAATTTTTCAAAAGTTTCTTTATTATTGATTTCACAATAAAAATTATCTCTACTTAAATTTTTTAAATACGGAAGCCATGAAATATCATCAATAAAAAAAATTCCTTCAATTTTCAAATAATCAAAATATTTATAAAAAATTTTTTCAACGTGTTTTGCTTCATGTAAGGAGTCTAGATATATTACATCGAATTTTTTAGGAATTTTCTCTTTTAAAAAATCTAAATCATCATCTCTAGATTTTATAAAATGCCAATTTTGATCAGCAAATAAATTTGAATAATCATCAATATCTATAGAAAATAGTTCACCATTCCTTTTTTTACAATAATCCAATAATAGCTTAGTTGATCTACCTTCTTTCACACCAAACTCTAAAATTTTAGGATTTCTAATATCTCTCAATTGATTTTCGAAAAAATTTTTTAACTTATATTCGTAACTAATCATTGATTTAAAAATTTTTATAATTTAATTACTTATACACTAGTTGGTTTTATAATCGATGGATAAAATGATAAATCCCCTGTTTTCAGTAATTACTGTTGTCAAGAACGATGAAAAAAATATTCAGAAAACAATTGAAAGTATTTTAAATCAAACATTTAAAAATTTTGAATATATTATTATAGATGGTAAATCAAAAGATTTTACAATTTCATTAATAAATAAATATAGAGATAAAATTAATTGTATAATTTCAGAAAATGATGATGGAATATATTTTGCTATGAACAAGGGTGCAAAAGTTGCTACTGGTGAATTTATAGTTTATGTAAATTCTGGAGATACATTAACTGTCAACGCTTTGGAAATAATTCAAAGAAAAATCAACGAGAAACCAAATATTGATTTTATATTTGGGACTGTCAAAAGACATTATACAAAAGATACTCTAATTAAATACGGGTTTGATAAAAAAAAATTAATTTATAATTTTGATTTTGCAACCTCTCATTCCACAGGTTTTTATTTTAGAAGATCTAAATTTCAAGAATTAGGTTTTTTTAATACTAAATATAGATGTTCAGCTGATTACGATGTCTATTATAAGATGTTGATTTTAAATAATGCAGAAGGAACTTATACTGACAAACAAGATTTAATCGGCGAAGTGAGTTCTGGAGGATATTCAAGTAAACTAAGCTTTATTGATCACTTAATTGAGGAAATAAGAATAAGATTTGACAATAAACAAAATTTTTTTTTAATAATTTTTATTTTCTTTAATGCATTAATAAAAAATTGTTTGAAGAAAATTTTCAATTAATCTTTCTTATTTTTTTTAAAAGTCTATCTGATATACTTTTAATGCTCTCTTCAAAATTATTATTTATAATTATATCTGGTTTTTTTGGAAATTCTGCTCTAACATTCAAGCCAACTAAATTTTTTGTCTGAGAATAAAGTCTTTTATATTTTCTTTTTATAATTTTTTTAATATTTGCTTTAAGATATATCTCCAAATAATTATCGATATTTTTCTTATTCCACTTTCTCACGCTTTCAATTAGTACTACTCCTGCAAAAATTACATTAACATTTTGATCTGTAATCTTTTTAAATAATCTTGAGTATTGTAAACCTATCTTTTTTCGATCTTTGTAATTATAGCCTTTGAGGTCAAAAATTTTTCTTAAGTCATCTCCATTAATAAAAATAGTTTTTCCAAACTCATTCTTTATTTTTTTATAAATTTTTTGAGAAACTGATGTCTTTCCTGCTCCAGATAAGCCAGTTATCCAAAACAAGATTCCTTTTCTTTTATTTTTAATCATTAGCTATCAATATTATCCTACACAAATGTGGATTCTCTTTAGTTGTTTTAGACAAATTTTGCCCGATTCTTTTAAAAATAATTTTAAAATTATATTTAATAATTTTTTTTTCAAAATCTTTTAAATCAATAAATCTTCTATAATGAGACGTAACC
>MDSW01065810.1_pt1 | contig 23073 bp, 16 predicted proteins | sample 811171 | NCBI WGS metagenome assembly MDSW01 (sample SAMN05326641, study PRJNA326480) | marine metagenome | isolation source: seawater | place: Atlantic Ocean: North West | collected 2012 | reverse complement strand
TTGATGTTCCTTTAACACAAGTTGGAATCGATGAGGCACTTGCTGGTGGGAGGAAACTTGCTGATGTTCAAATCGATGAAGTGCACACTTCAACATTGATCCGTGCACAAATGACAGCCATGCTTGCTCTGAGCCAACACAATAGCGGAAAGACACCTGTTTTGCAATACCAGGATTCTGGTGAACCGATGAGTGGGAATGAGAAAAAGATGGTTGAATGGTCGCAAATGCACGAAGGTGCTGATGATTCAAACATTCTTCCTGTCTATGTTTCATGGCAACTGAATGAACGTATGTACGGGGATCTTCAAGGAATGAATAAGCAAGAGACTCGAGATAAATTTGGAGATGAACAAGTCAAGATTTGGCGACGATCTTATGACATACCTCCGCCGAATGGAGAGAGTCTTGAATTGACTGCAGCTCGAACGATACCTTACTTGCAATCTGTTTTGTTACCAGCCTATGAGCAAGGAAAGAATCTCTTTGTTGCAGCCCACGGTAATTCGCTTCGAAGCATAATCATGCATCTTGAAGGATTGAGCAAGGAAGAAGTTCTTGGTTTGGAAGTGCCTACTGGAGTTCCGATGATATATGAATTGCAAAATGGAGAATGGAAGCGCACCATGGGGTGAAAGTTCATGCTTCTCGATTGGCGATTTGATGGATTTCCGGGACGTGTTCTCTGGATTGATTTAACTCAAGGAACGGTTGAATCCAAAGAAATTCCACATGATTGGTTGATCGAATCAATGGGAGGAAAAGGTCTTGCTACTCGGTTGCTCGTTGAATGGGATACCACAGATTATGCTGAGGCTATGAAACTTGATCATCCAACAATTGACCGTGTTGATGCTGCACGCCATCCGACCAATCCTCTCCTGTTCATGACTGGTCCATATCAAGCCAGTACTGTTGGCTCATCTGGCCGGGCTGTTGTTGTAACGCGTTCACCGCTGACTGATCTGTATATTGATACATACATTGGCGGAAACATCGGACACGTCCTGCGTCAAGCAGGATGGGATGGCCTGTTCATTACCGGTGCATCTGAACATCTGTGTCGGCTTGAGATTGTAGACGGTCATGCTGAATTGCACAACGCTGTGAACTTGGCAGGTATGACCACTTGGCAGGTTGAACAAACACTTGAAGGAAAAGGTGAGTGTCTTTCCATCGGTCCCGCTGGAGAAAATGGAATTCGCATCGCGAGCCCATTAACGGCTGGACGCAGAGCCGCTGGACGCGGTGGAACTGGTGCCGCATTTGGATTCAAAAATCTCAAGGCGGTTACAGTCAAATCAACTTCGAAAGAAACAGTCCGATTTGCCAGTGAAGCCAGTCTCAAATCCGCAGTAAAGGTTCAGCGGCAAGAAATGGGCTTGCGGCGACGTTCAGGCGATCCATTCTATGCATTTGGAACAAGTCGTGGCCCATTATATGCATCAGAAAATGGGCGAATGCCAACTGCAAATTATAGTTCGACCAATGCTATGATTCCTGATTTTTCTGAATTGAAAGTCAGTGGTGGACAAGGCGGAGTAGTTTCCTCTCAAGGTAAGCCCGTCACAATTACGACCGAACTCGACGCTCATGAATTGTCGGGTGAACATTGGCATGAATCGCTTCCTGATGCGAAGCAATCAGCTTGTTGTGCTCCATGCCCAATCGCATGTGAAGCAGCGGACAGACCGACCATCGACGGTGAAAAGATTCGAAAACGTCCGATTCACTTGAATCGAGTTGATCGTCCTGAATATGAAACGCTCGCCATGCTTGGATCGAATCTGGGGCTTACAAGTTCACTCGATGTCATGGATGGAAACGATGCTTGTAATCGACTTGGAATTGACACCATCTCAGGTGGTGCAGCATTGTCAATCGTTTGTGAATTGGTCGAGCACGGTTGGCTTCCAGAGAATTGGGCCGACCATTTCCATGCACCGTTTGATTTTGGTCGATACAAACAAGGAGATGTAGTTCCGTGGCAATTTGGAATACCCGAATTGCCTCCACTTGGACTTTCGATGCTTGCGAATGCTCGACCAGGGGCCGATGATTTATTTTCCGTTCTTGCTTCAGGAGCAGTTGCTTTTTCACAATATGTTGAGCATGTAACCGGACATCCAGCAACCCGCTTGACAGCGCATTGTAAAGGACTGGATCTCCCTGCTTGGGACCCTCGTGGAAAACGTGGTAATGCTATGGCCTACATGACGGCCAATGTGGGTGCATCGCATATGCGCGCAGGTTACAAGGAACCGACTGGCTTACCGAATGAATCTGCAGTCGATTTGATGGAAGAATTAATCGAAAGTCAGAACAGTATTGTTATCCGAGATTCGATGATTCTCTGTGCGTTTGCAAAAGGTGCTACTCCGGATGATGTGATGCTGGATGCTTGGAATGCAATCACTGGTGATGATGCAACATGGGATGATTTGATGCAACGAGCAAGCCATCAATGGGATCTTGCGAGGGCATGGAATGTTGAACATTGGGATCGAATTGGTGTTCATCCAATGGAAGCCGACTTACTTTCATGGCGCTTACGAAAAGAACCGATTCCAGCTGGAGTTGCATCAGGAATGGTTTCATTTGTTGACGATGATGACGAAAAGGCCTGCATGGAGAAATACTATGCACTAAGAGGCTGGGATGAGAATGGGAAACTATAATCGAGGCTTTTTATGCAACCCAAGTTGAAAAAAGCAATCCTTCTCTTGGCCCTCCTTGCATCGCCTTGGCTACTTGTTCAAGGATGGATTTTTGTGGCTGCTCAAGATGAAGTGATATTATCGATGGAAACATGTCCTGAGACAAGTGCAAATTGTGCTCACTTGGGAGGCGGTGAAGATTATCGTATGGAATCACTCTCCACAACCCTTGATCGTTCCATGGACGAGATACGTTCTGATTTGAACGACTATGTTCTCGATTGCAATTGTAAAATCTTAGAAGAAAATCAGACAGATTCAACCTACTATGCCCACTTTGTTGAACACACGTCTTTCTGGTTGTTTCCAGATGATGTTCTCATTTCAATCGAAGAAATTAATGAAAACACAGTTGAGATTGAACTTCATTCACAATCACGCTTAGGGATTGGAGATATTGGGGCCAATCCGGAGCGACTTGAACGAATTTATGATCAACTCGATGGTTGAATCAACTCATCCCAACCATATGGATAGCCACTTTCATCGATGAGTAGGACATTAACACCAAGTCCTGATTTGTGGAATGCAATCAATTGGATATCGTGAATTGCATGACCGGTTGGAGCAATGCCGAGGACAGGAAGCTCCTTTCTTGAAAACCATGAACGCTTTGTTTTCTCTACGTGTTCAGTTCCAAGGCTCCTACGCGTACCATCAACATCATCAAACCAAGGAAGCGGCCCTTCTGGTGAGAATCTTAGGCCTAGAATCATATCAACTCCTGTTGTCTCTTGGGCAGCATCTGTATCAGCTCCACTTGGAATCGCAGGTGCGTTGGGATGAGTATGCAACCAATGTGTGAATCGTCCGGCTCTTGAACCGCGTTGTCCGGAGAACAAATCATCAGTCCATTCTTCGGGAAGATGGTGAACGGAAAAAGAATCTCCTCGATTCACAACATGGGCTTCCTTGATGACATAACCTTGTCCTCCGAAGAGATTCGAGACATGTTCTTGTCCTTCGAAAACCTCCTCGACTTCTTCGATATGTTTCCTGTCAGCATTTACATCGAGACCGACAAGAATCTCATCGGGAAGCGATTGAAGTGCCCAGACCACAAGGTCGCGAAAAATTGGACCAGGAAGATGCAATTGCGCTGCATAAGCATGTCTCATCAAGTGCGATTCCGCGTTGTAAGAACGCATCGCTTCAACCAACCAAGACTCGACCACGGCAATGCCATTGCATCATCCTTCATCAAGGCGCTTGAGGAGAATCTTTGAAAACACTGGAGTGCAAGCGCTTTGCATGGCGAAGAAGAAGCGAGGAGGGTTGAGCCGGTTTCTCGGGGCTCTCACCGGTACGCCATATGAACGTCTACTCAAGCAAGTTGAGAAGCTTGCAAACGAACACGCAGATGATAGTCGTAAACTCGGAAAAGCGCTCAAAAAACTCGTCGATGTTGTTGGAACTGCATACGAGGAAGAAGAGATTGATGAGGACGAACACGATCTTGTCATCGAAGCTATTGAAGAAGCAGACCCAAATGGGCGCTCGTTCCCTAAATTTGCTGAAGAAGATGCATTCTATGCCAACGATGCTCCCGATGCTCCAGAACTCAACCTCGGCAAACGGAAGAAATTGGATGATTTGATGACCGCATCTGGAAAAGAATTCACAGGAAGTTTTGGCCGCGATGAGTTCGATGAATTCAAGGCAAGAATGACTGAAGAATTCTATGCTGAATCAGATGAAGCCATACAAGCAGGCGATCATCAAGCAACCATTCGAACCGAGAATCGTGTCTTTGCCGATGAAGAAGATGAACTTCAAAATGTCAAGGCAATGATATCTCAAGAATCTGGACTCGCCGATCCAACTGCAGTCGAAGAAGATGAAGAGTCCTTGGAAGATGATGAAAATTACTCGGTCGATGAGGATGGAACCGAATGGTTCCAAGATGATGATGGCTATTGGTGGTATCGTCCAGAAAATGAGCCTGAATGGTTGCCTTGGGAAGAAGACGAAGACTGATCAAGACGGTATTGCTTGTTGATCCCACCAAGGTGGTGCAAAGAACCATGCATCATGGCTTGGAGGCCGATCGATCAGTGGTAATCCGATTGTACCGCCCTCGATGGATAACCCTCCCAATGGGTTGGTTGCACACGGACCAGGAAGGTAATCTTCTCCTGCTTCGGTCAATTCGATTCGCAATGAGTGTCCAGCTGGAACAATTACGTCAAGCGGATTGAATTCCATCAGCATGGTGTATGAAGAAAACGGAGCAACTGGATTTGCATCATATCCACCCTCCCGATAACGAATGTCCATGGTTGCATGACCGAGTCGGAGGTTAAGAGTATCATCGTAAAGTGTAGCGAAAATCTGTCCACCATTGCAGGCTTGTGTTGAAACATCAAGGTGCAATGTAGGTAGTCCAGAAACGTGTAAACCATTTTCATAAACTTGGCTTGTTAGCGTTACCGATCCTCCCAATCCATTGACCACTCCATCACCATTCCACTCGGTTCCAATCGTTTCCATCTGCCATGTCATATCTTCCGGAGGCCATGTTTCTTCAACGTGCCATTTACCATCATGAGTTTGAATTTGAACCATAGGTTCCGGTTCATCCCCGATATCCTTGAGATAATATTGGAACCATCCATACAACTCAACAGCCCAGTCCATACGACTCATGTTCGGATAGGCTTCTCCTCCGTAACCACTTCCTAGTTCGCTATGCCGGTCGGGTTGGTCAGGATAGTTGTGCGCCCATTGGCCTGCAATTGCTCGAGCATTTATTCCCGCATCCCGCATCAACTGATAGGTTGGGAAGGCGTGGTATGGGTCAACATTCCAATCTTGGAGCCCCCAAACGAGATACACACTACCGCGATAATTTTCCAGAACATCGGGAAGATGTCGACGCTCGTCCCAGTAGTCGTTCCACTCTGCGCCTCCGAATTCTGCAAAGGCATAGGTTGACCAAGGGTTGAGTGGGCCGACGAGATCATCGGAACAAACTCGCATATCATCAGTTGTCAGATCTGCTGTTGCAGCTTGGTATGCTGCATCATAGCCCATTGCTCGTGCTTCCGAAGATCCATTTCGATAGAACATCTCTTGAACGCCGATGGAGCCTGAAATAGGTACGATTGTCTTCAGATGCTCACTTGGCTGCTGAGCAGCCTCCCAATTGGTAGTTCCAGCATATGACTTCCCCATCAATCCAACATTGCCATTGGACCAATTCTGTTGCCCTAGCCAATCGACAACCGCTTGAATACCGACTTGTTCACCAAGACCTTTGACATCCTGGCAGTGGGTTGATTTTCCAGTTCCAAAGGTACTTGCTTGTGCAAGAGCATAACCATGTGGTACGAAGGTATCGTAGACCCATTGTCCAACTCCTCCATCTGGAATTGTGTTTGGATTGGAATCAGCACCAACACCTGGCATGCCTTCTCCACCAAAGTCATAGTATGGATGAATGGTCATGATAACAGGTACCTTGACGCCTTCCTCAACATCAGGTAACCACAATGCGACGTGCATTTTCGCTTCGTCTGGATATCCAATATCTTGTTCAGAGGCAGGTAAGTCCACTGTGATGAAATGTTCCGTATATGGTAGGATTTCGTAGGTTCCATTCTCTGGAAGTTGTGCTCTCATGGTATCCATTGGCAAATCCATTTTGTGGCGTTCATGCAGCGGCACATCCCACCAATCGTAGACGCTTTCAACATTATTTTCATCTGAAAGTGCTTCGCCAAAGGACATTGATAGGAATAAGAAGACGATAGAGAATGCTATAGTTGCTGAGAGCGAGATATTGAGTTGCTTTTTGTTTCTGGTGGGCGACGATTCGATGATCTCCGCATCGATGAAATCGTCAGCCATGCTCTTCCCATACATCAGAGATAGAAGAGTCTAGCGCTTTGATGGGAGATTAAACTTGGTCGGAACCGGCTGTTGCCAAACGTACTCGCCTTGATTATTGAGTCCAAGGCTATCAAAAATTTCTGGATTGCAATGCACCCCATATTCACCCTTGAGAAGTGCTCGAGGTGCTAAGGTGACAATTCGAACGAATCCCTTTTCCCACAACGCTAGAGATGTGATTGCATCCTGTCCAGTAGGAACGGTTCGTTTCAATTTTGGCCCGAACGGCGGAGGGTGCACGTAGTCCTTCGGCAACAGTAACGATCCTTTTCGAATATTACGTTCTGTGAAGTACCGCGGTTTCATGAATTTTTTACGAATTGCTCTCCATTTCTTATTTTGATATGAGACTCCGGTCAGATACTTATTCTCGTATTCATAGAGTGTGTCTTTGATTTCATCCCAGACATCAACATCGAGGCAATAGGTTACGAAATGTGTGTGCGATGGTTCAACCAGGTCGAGATGATCTTCTGTCATCTTTTCTTTTGGTAAATTCCACGCTTGAACCATTCCAACATCATCGTATTGTTTCGCCCAATTCGCAAGATGAAGAGTTGTCTTGATAAAATTAGGACCGGGTATGAGATCTTCCTCGACCAAAATGATCCGTTCATACCCTTTGTTATCGAATAGGTCTCTTCTTGCACCTATTAGATTTCGGCCAACTCCATAGTTTTCTTCCCGTAATACGATTCCAGCACAGGGCAATTTTGATGCTTCAATATGAGCGGCGATTTCCTTCTGTTTTGAGCCCGCTCCACCATCGATGTAGTGAAACACATCTATATTTTCCAAGTCGTCACTATTTTGTTCCAATCCCTTCAACACTTCAAGAAAGATGTCAGGGCGATTGAAACTTGCAGTAAATAGTGCAGTCTTCATCTCATGCCCTCCTTAGTAGTCGTTGTTTGAAGTAATACAGTCGTTCTTTGATAGAGGTAGGTGGATGTCGAATATTGATTGGAAGCATGATGATATTCTCGTAGTACATCGCCCGAAATACTTCACAGATAACGGTTGTATCACAATCGATTTCATTGGTTCGCGGATTGATTCCCGCAAATCGTGCACCCTCTTCGAACGCCTTTCCAGTATAGACACAGATACCATTGAATGTTGACCATACATCCATCCTCTCCGTTGGAATACCATGATCCCACCACTTCTCTTCGGATGTTTTCCGTGTAGCCCATGCATCGTAGAATTGACCCATAGCATTGGTTGTGTAACCTGAAACAATATCAGCTTCGTAGTGAATAATTTTCATCGCATCTTTTGGATTATACAATACATCCGTTTCGATAAACACGATTTTGTTGAATTCTTTGAGATCAGATGCTTGTTCCATGCAGGCGTTTCGAGCGTTAGCGATATTCTTGACACGTGCACCTTCTTGGCCAACGAGATGATCTGTACCAAGATCGGTCGTTGTGAGCGTTGTTTTGCATCTTTTTGAGAGTCGTTCTTCATATCGTTTGAGTCGTTGTTTAGTCCCATCGTTTGAATCGTTTTCATAGATTGAAATCTCAACGTCGTGTTGTTCCAGCAATAAATCGAGAAGGGCATCTAGTTGATTGTACCATGACTTGAGACGTTTCGCATTGTTTCGCGAAATGGTACAGAGAAGGAGTTTCAACGAGCTTCACCGGCCATAGGAAATCCACCAAAGTGGATGCAATTCCCTATGGACATTCCTATTTAAGGCCGAGGTTGTGGCGTGACATATGGCCACTGTTCTCGTTACTGGGGCATCAGGAATGCTGGGTCAGCACCTCGTTCCGATGCTTGAGAAGAAGGGCTATCTTATCCTTGCTCCATCTCAAGATGAAATCGATCTCACCGATGCAGCAGCGATATCTTCTTTCATCGGCTCAAATTCAATCGATGTAGTGGTTCATTGCGCCGCCTATGTCGCTGGAATCGCTTCTAGCACTACCAAAAAACATCATTCGTTCGATGCCAACGTATCGATGGGAATGAACCTAATTCGTTCATGTTTAGAGCATGGAATTACGAAGCTTCTCAACGTTGGAAGTGCAACAGTTTACCCCAGTGATGCACCACAGCCACTATCCGAATCCTCACTTGGCCAAGGTGCCTTTGAGGGGCCGATCGAAGGTTATGCACTTTCCAAATACGTTGTCTACCGAGCATGTGCCATGGCAAATGAACAACATAATACCTCGTTCAAAACCATTCTTCCTTGCAATCTGTTTGGTCCTTATGACAACTTCTCACTCGAGACAGGGCACATGCTTCCTGCAATCTTGCACCGAATGCATCAAGCAAAAGAGCAGCAAAACGCTCCGATAGTCATCTGGGGCGATGGCTCAGCCAAGCGAGAATTCCTCTATGCATCAGACTTGGCAGATTTCATTTGCTTCTCACTTGATAATTTTGAGTCGTTACCAGAGGTGATGAATGTCGGCTCAGGTGTTGAGGTTAGCGTCAATGAGATGCACCAACACATGGCCAAAATCATTGGATATTCAGGGGAATTACAGCATGATCTCGACAAACCAGTTGGCCGTCTGCGACGTTATTTGGATTTACAACACCAGCAAAGATTGGGTTGGTCCCCTAAAACGCCATTTGAAGAAGCATTAGCAATCACCTATGATTATCTGAGGAGGACATTGGAATGAGTTTACCACTTGCAACGAGTACTTGGGACGATGAAGAATACGCGGCAATTCAACGTGTTATCGACAGTGATCGATTCAGTATGGGTCCAGAGGTTGAAACCTTTGAGAAACAATTTGCAGAGTTCTTTGGAGCAAAATATGCCATTATGTCCAACTCAGGATCGTCTGCTAATCTTCTCGCTGTTGCCGGAATGATTTATGCTAAAGGCATCGATTTGAATCCAGGTGATGAGGTTCTTGTTCCAGCGGTTTCGTGGTCAACAACCTACTATCCTGTGCATCAATATGGATTATCGATGCGTTTTGTCGACATCGATGAAGAGACACTCAATATTGATATTGATGCGATCGAAGATGCGATTACTGAGAAAACAAAGATGATATTTTGTGTGAACCTTCTTGGCAACTCAGTCGATTATCCTCGTTTACTCGCTCTCGCTGAAAAACACAACTTGTACGTAATTGAGGACAATTGTGAATCATTGGGGGCAACTATCGATGGAAAACAAGCAGGAACTTTTGGTCTTGCTGGTACATTCAGTTCCTTCTTTAGCCATCACATCTCGACTATGGAAGGCGGTGTAACCGTGACCGATGATGAGGAATTGTATCACGTCATGTTGTCGCTACGAGCCCACGGATGGACCAGAAATTTACCAAAGCAAAACCATGTTGTTGAGAAATCCGATGATCCGTTCATGGAATCGTTTAGATTTGTCCTTCCAGGTTACAACCTTCGTCCTCTAGAAATGTCTGGAGCCATTGGACAGGCCCAACTTCGTAAGGTCAACGGTATCATTGAAGGCCGGCGAGCAAATGCAGTAATCTTCCAACAACTGATGCAAGAACTACCAGAAATTTTGATTCAGAAGGAGATTGGTCAATCTTCTTGGTTTGGGTTTTCTATCGTCTTGCCAGATTGGTGTAATCGAGGTCTTGTTCTTGATGCATTGAGAGATGCAGGCGTCGAAACGCGACCGATTGTGGCCGGAAATTTTACTTTGAATCCAGTGATTGAACATCTGGATCATTCCATCCATGGTGATTTACCAGCAGCGAATCGAATCCACGATCAAGGCTTTTTTGTTGGTAACCATCATTACGATATTACGAATCAGTTGAATGAATTTAAGTCAATTCTCAAAAATTGCCTTGATGAGCAACGCCCTTAGTCAAATGATTGATGAACAGGCACACCATGGTTTGTCCATGGGCAAAGCATCCAGACAAAGGATTGTTTTGTCATGTTTGCTCGTTTTCCTTCTTCTTCCGATTTCAGTAACCGGTGAAGAAGAACCGGCTTGGAAGAGTAATGGAATTGACCCTTCAACGTGGTCGGATGGCCCCGTTGTCGAAGATACGCCAATGCAATATTCTTACTTCGGAGATCCTGTGTTCGCTATCGATGTCACTTACACACCAGGGCATTTCCAGAGCGAGGTGTCTGGAACAATCGTAATCGAATTGTTTCCCCAATGGGCTCCAATTACAGTCGAGAACATGATTGAACATATCGAAGACGATCTCTACGATGGCATCTTCTTCCATCGAGTGATCAACGATTTTGTTACGCAGTCAGGCGATCCTGAGTGCAAGCCATCATTCCTTGGTTATCCATCGACAAGTTTGCAGTGTGGTAGCGGAGGAACCGGTGAAACCATTCCTCTCGAGCACAATGAGAATCTCAGCCATGTCGATGGAGCTATAGGAATGGCACGAGGTACAGAAGAGGATTCAGCAGACTCACAATGGTATATTGCTGAAACCGAAGCGCATGGGCTTGATCCCGAAAATCGTGATGATGGAGGATATGCCACCTTTGGAATCGTCCGTGATGGAATGAGTCATGTGCGGGCAATAGCATGTACTCCAACAAACGATGCTCCCGCAGGTTGTGAGGTTCTCGAGAATCCTGCATCGGCAGCTGGCCGACCTGTCTACGAAGCGAAAATCGTCAGCATTGAGATGATTGGAGTTGCAGACCCAGAAGGTCAACTCTCCATACAAGCCTCTGCCGAGGAAACAGGATCAGGAACAACTCTTCTGTTTGCTACAATGTTCGTTATCGTTGCAGCAGGGATTGCCTTTGTTATAGTCCAGAACAACAGCAAACAGGATGTTCCAATTTACGATGCTGAATTGCTTGAAGAAAACGATACGTCCAAAACAACGTGACGTATTCTAGGAGCATACCATTTCACCTTCTCGAGATGATGAGAAACGATGCTCCAATTACGGCCAGAATTTTCAGCAAAATCCAAACACTTCTGCATCGTTTCTTCAGACCAAGATTCGATACGTTCTTCTTCGACGTTCATGTGAATATGGAGCGTACCACCTTCTGCTTTGAGTGCACGAACTGCAGGCTCCCATGCCGCTTCTGAACTTGGTAAATATCCAAGGAGTACACGATTTGCAGATCGTTCGAGTTTTCGTAGTGTGACTTGATTATCTCCGGGGTGGATTGTAATTTTTGACTCGACACCATTTTTCTTTGCAGACCAATCGAGAGCTTTGATGCTATTCGGATTAATCTCGCAAGCATGAACATGCTTAACATTGGCATGAACGAGTAGTTGCATGGTGTAATATCCAATTCCTGCATAGGCATCAATGACGACTTCCCCTCTTGCATCAACCGATGCCATGCGGTGACGTTCCGTCACATTACCCGAGGAATACATCACCTTTGTAGCATCGAAACCATAGGTAAGGCCGTTGTCTTTGACTTCGACCCAAGCATCGTTACCGTGCAATAATTCGACTTGAGATGAACGCATTTGATCATCTGCAATAGGTTGCTGGCGACCGATTCGTTGGGCCTTAAGTGCATCAGCAATATGTTCAAAGAAATCCTTATTTCGGTGTATGACTAGACTCCAGTTATCTCCTTGGAAAGCATCTTTTGGAAACAAAATAAGGTCATCTAGTCGTTCCCATTTTTTGGGAATTGATTGAATCAACTCTTTGTTTGAATCGATCATTGGAAGGATGGCTTTCAATAATCGGTTATGAGGGTCAATGGAAGGTGGTGCAAACTTGACTTCGACCGTGTCAATCCTGTGTACAAACTCGACTCCATCGAGAATGATCGCCTCTTGGATAGGTAATGCAAGTTCGTCTCCAAGACGTTTAGGTGTGAACGTTTTGTCAAGAACATCTAGGTCGATCAAAGCCTGTCGAGCCGCCTCACCATCGGCAAGTGGTACGAGAAGACACAGTTGCATTGGCATGATGACGCCTACACACCCCCTAAGGGGAAGTCCTTTGAAGGTCTTCGGTCTGTTGCAACATCATGGAAGAACGAGCAGTATGGAAAAGGCGCTTTTTTACACTGTGTTTTACACTGTTTTTTGCAACCCCTATTCTCGCACCATTTGCGTCTGCAGATGGTATGACGACTTGCGATAGTCCACCCTTGGGTCTAAGTGATTGTGATGATTACGATTCGAATGATGATGAAACACCGTTTCAGCAAGACTGGATTCGTGGAACATATGATTTCGACCTTCAAGATACATCGACAATCCACTTGACGTTGAGTTGGGCGATTCGGGAATTCGACCGTAGCAAGATAGGACTGGATGATCCGGCTATACAATCTGCTCTATCTGGTGATGGATTAGATGAAAATGATGGTATTCCTGCGGACATGATTCGAAGTTACTTCAATTATGATCCAGATGGGCCATCAGGACCGGAAGCCCCTGTAAGTGATCGGATGCTGATTGAAGTTGAGGATACGATCGACGATCTCCTTTCCAGTGGGTTCGGGACGGTTACAGCGATCAATACGCAATACGATGGCATCTATACCGAGGCAGGTACCTCTGAAATATGTACGACAGATGATACGGAAGACTCAATCTACGATGCAGGTTCAGGTGTTACAGAAAACAATGTGTTTGAACCACCAATCTGTTTCTCAACCATAGCAGAAATTCAACTATCAACAAGCACCTTCAATCTCCTTGATAACTCAGATCTTGACCTTGAGCGCGCTTATCAAGGTCTACTCATCATGGGTTCTGAATTGACAACACAATTCGAAGTATTTGCTGAACCAGGACATGTTTCAACGTTCTCAATTAGTCCACCTGACTACGCTACGGTAGTCGGCGTTGATTCAAACAGTTCATCTGATTTGAACATCTGCCTGCCAGCGGATTGTGTTGGTGAATGGACCGTCGACAACTTGGACGCTGGTGTTAGTGCAGCACGCAAAGGACAGACGGTCAGTTTGACCATGGGCTACCTTAACACGTCATCAACTTCCATTGTCGAACTCGATCCAAACGAGGAAGCAGTATCACTTCACTTGAAGGTGGATTTGTTTGATGAACAAGCCGTTCAAATCGACTTTATCGCAGGAATCAATTACCTTGATACAACTACTATGGATAATTGGGGGATATCGCTCGTCGAACTCTCGGATTTAGCGACGATTCCACAGATTACCTCGGATGGTATTCGACTTGCGTATGAAAATGGCATTGCACCACTCGATGATTTTACGGATCAATTCCCAGTCGATTCGATTGGGGACGCATTCTCAGACTCCATTCCTGGAGGTCCTGATATCCAGATGGGACAATTATCGTGGGTGAGTGATTCGGTCGCCGAAGGAATCGATGGGCCTGCAGGTGGATTGAACTACAGTCATTCCGTTGGATGTTCAGAGACCGTGATTCCACCAAACACAATCTCATACTGTATCCAAGGACCAACTGCTATGGGTTATGGTCACCCCATTTATCTCCGTTCAACAAGCAATACGTTTGAATTAGGTCTGCTCGATATCATTCAAGAAAACATTCCGGAGAACGAGTTTTCTGAATATTTTGAAGCGATTACCAACGAAGACTTGCGTCGTGTGATGGATGCTGGACTATCACTCGAAACAGTTCTTGAAACCTCATTCCTTGAGAGCATGATTCCTTCGGACCTTCCACCATCGAAGATTACGCTTGAACTGGTTCTGCCGAGTTGGATTGAGACCATCGATGGAGAAGACCGAATCATCCTAGAACATTCTCCAACAGGAGAAAATCGAAACAATATCTCAATTGCAGGTCCCACTCCTTACACATACAACCATCCAATTTTGGATGAAAATGACGAAGCGATCTGCCTGCAAACGCAGAAAACGTGTGTTTCAACATCTCTTGCAATCGATTTTGATACCTTTGATATCAACGAATGGACTAAGTCTGTCTCTATCGAATTTGGTCTTGAAGCCAGCGCAGTTGTACACCGCATTGCTTTACCACAAGGATACTATGACATCAATGATGATACCACCGTTCGTATGGAAGTGATTCCAAGCGATCTTGTACGACTCATTGGCGACATTATGAGTCGTTCCGATAGTCCAATGCTGATCGAGCGATGTCTTGAACCGGGGATAGATTTTGCCGATTGTCCAGAAGCACGGAAACTTGTTTTCAATCTCACTTCTGATGGATTGATGGAATTCGGAACAGATGTGGGCGAAATCCTCACGAATGAGATCCATATTGCTTCTGAAAAACTCGAGGACATCGAACAAAATCCACAATTTAGCGAGGTCGATATCAGCGATTTCTCAATAGAAACAAGTCTCGCAGGTCTTGGCACTCCCGGTCCAATCGTTTCCGATGAAGTTGGACTCAGTGTGAGTGTTAAAATTCCAAAGGTTCGCTTTACTTTGGCTGTGTCAAGTCCTTGGGGCGATTTGTTGAGTGGCAACCCTGATTTGATTACACTTTCACTTTTGACCGAAGATATCAACGGAGCATTCCGTTCGCCTTTGCTTCAACCGATGGTGATGATGATGGACGAAATCACGTCGATGATGACTACAAGTCTTGTTTCATCAGAAGGAATAACGTTCCCGCCGCTTGAAGAAGAAGCTCTTACGTTCCAAACCGGGTCATGGGATACAACCATCCATGAGGATACCGAATTTGATCTCACAGGGCCGGTAAGTTTCACACTACCAAAAGGCATCATTGCAAAGGAAGGAACATCTGCGCAAGGCAACATGGTAATTACTGAAGATGAAGATGGCCGGCAGGTCATTACCTACACAATCCCACCCGATGGCCTTGATGATGAGGTGACGCTTCGGTTACAGGTTACATGGATGTATTTGCTAGGTCAATTCTGGGCTTATCCTGCTGTCGTCATCATTCTGCTCATCCTTTTGATACGACGTCGGCGAAAGAAGAAGAAGAAAAAGCGAGCTGCAAGAGAAGCCAAGAATTCATTGTACAAGGCTCAGAAAATGGGCTTATCTGAGTCTGATTTCGCTCAAATGGCAGGATTGGTCGATCGTCAAGTCGGAGGATATGAAGAAGGTATTGATCCGTTTGAAGCGATGCAAGGCGATCCGCCTCAACCTTAGCGATGCAAGGTTTCGTAGATTCTTTCTGCAAGTGAAGAGCCGATTCCTGGGACGGTTCTCAAATCCTCAATGCTTGCATTATTGATGCCTTGGCGACCACCGAAATGTCGTAAGAGCGATTGAAGTTTCTTCGCCCCTAGGCCGAGGACGGCCTCAAGTGGATCTCCTAAACGACTTCTTTTCCGGCGCTTTCGATGGAATGTGTTGACAAAGCGGTGTGCTTCATCGCGAGCGTGGACGAAAACACGTCCGCGCCGATCAAGAACAATAGGATCCTTTCCTTCCATATGCAGTGTTTCTTCTCGTTTAGCAAGAGCAGCTAACTGGAATCGATCTCGGACACCATGCTCATCCAACATTGAAAGAATCGTGTTCAAATGCGTTTCACCGCCATCAAGAAGAAGTAAATCAGGCCATTCTTCTTGCCGCTTTAACCATCGTTCAACAACTTCTTTCATCATTCGTAAGTCATCCATAGCATCACCTTTGACGATGTAGGTTCGATACTCCTTCTTCACCGGACGTCCATTGCGGAGAACCACGCTGGCTCCAACCCGTTCATCACCTTGCAACTGAGCCATGTCGAAGCAGACAACGTGATTCATTTGCTCGACGTTCAACAATAATGCCGCTTCATCAGCAGCACGTTGCTCTAATGATCCACTCGATTTGTTCGCGAGCCGTGTAACCTGAATCTCAGCATTTTGATCCGCAAGGGTCCGTAACGTGACCATATCACCTCGCATAGGTGTGCGAACCTCAACCGCTGAACCTCGACGTTGGTCCAACCATTGTTGAATCCCATCGAGTAAGGGAGTAGGCGTTAACAATAGTCGAGGCGGTCGGCGATGAACGTAATGCTCGCTAACGAATCGACTCACCGTCTCACCAATGTCTCCACGATGAACAAATGGCCAAACCTCCTGTCCTTTGACGACACCTTCATCAGCATGCAAAACGACCAATGCGGCTAAATCACCTTGCTCTGCAAATCCAATTGCATCGCAATCACGATACAATTTGCTCGAAACAACATGTTGGCCGATTGTAGTTCGAATCGATCGAATCAAATCGCGATAGTAACCCGCTCGTTCGAATTGCATTTCTCGTGAACAAACATCCATTTTTTCTCCGAGTTCTTCCAACAACTCTGTGGCCTCACCGTCAAGAATTTTCTTGACTGCTCGGACCTGTTCTGTATAACCTTCGCCATCAATGCATGGGCCAGTGCACAAACCTATGTGCATGGCTAAGCAACCTTGGGGAAGCAACTCCTTGCAATCACGAATTCCGAAGTGCCTTCGGAGTAGTTGCATGACTTGTTTTGCAGCGCCTGCATTGGGAAAAGGACCCCAACGGTGCGCTTCCTTTGGTGGATGTCTAGTGTACATGATGCGTGGGAATTCTTCGTTGGTTAGGACGAGATATGGATAGGACTTGTCATCTTTGAGCATCGAATTGAATCGTGGTTTGTGTTCTCGAATCAGTTGACGTTCAAGGATCAAAGCTTCTTGAGGAGTTGTCGTTACAATGCATTCAACATCATCAGCACGAGCAACCAATTCTGGAATCATTTGACGATCTGGATTCGTTGCGAAATACGATCTAATTCGTTCATTCAAACGAGTCGCTTTACCAACATATAAGACGCGACCTTCACCTGTCTTGAACAGGTATACTCCCGGTGAAGCAGGCAAATCGATAGATGCTGCATCGACCGCCATGCCGAATCCTTGCGCTCATAGGTCAAAAAAACCTGCATGACTTCAGTTAATCAACAAAAGGACAACATCAAATGCAATGTTGTCAAGGTTCGGTCTGAGTTCCGATGTTAACGCCAGCAATGCTTCGTATTTTGCGCTGGTTAGATGAGCATTCAGCAGCGCTTGAATCCGCTTGGGACGTTCCAAGAAGTATTTCGCTAGAAGGTATTGCTGATGGAATTGGAGTTGTCCGTTCGGCTCTGTTTCAACCAATGAGTACGTTGGAAGAAGATGGTTTGATTCAAACACGACAAGCTCATGTAATCGGATCTGGTCGAAGAAAACGAAAAGTCGTTCATATCACACAAGATGGACGTAAACAGATTCAACAAAATACAGAAGAGGTCCCTGATCGTCGTTCAAGAACATCTTTGAAGTTGAAAGGACAAGTTCCAGAATACACGATTCTTCATGGTCGTCAATCTGAGATTGAATCGATCCAAGAGGCCTTGGAACGAAATGCACCTGTTCACTTGCGCGGTATGCCCGGTATTGGCAAATCTACACTCGCACGTTCAGTCGTTCAAGAATTGGCCGGGCAAGGAATTCAGGTGCATTGGGTTCAACTCGATGCGTATTGCGATGTCCATGAAGCCATGCAACGAATGGAAGTTGAAACCCCTCAGATTCTCGATGTTGAAGGTTATGCATCTCTTTTCGAGCAGGAGAATATGTTGTTGGTCTTCGATGATGTTCATGCGATATCTTCTCGTCATCAATCATCCTTCTCGAATCTCTTTCAAGGACTCCAGAATCACAATATTCCGTTTATGCTGCTCGGTCGAGACCGAGATACCTTCTCAATTGAAGGAGAGTATGTTGATCTCGGACCACTGGAACAAGCCGATGCTATCGAGTTGCTGAATCCTGAACTTGGCGATGAACGTGCCTCGATTGTTGATACATTAGGAGGACATCCTCTCGCCATTCTCCTTTACGATGCATCGACTCCACTTCCAGAGACCAATCAAGGAGTTCGAACCTACGTTGAACAGGTTGTCCTGGGTGATGCATCCTCTGAAGTTCACGAAGCGATGTCGCCATTCCTCGTACTACCTTTTCCGGTTCCTGCAGAAAAGATGCCAGACCCAAATCACGTCCCGTTACTCGATGAACACACCTTGTTGCGATGGGGTGTAAGGGATTCGACAATGGAAATGCAACATCTTATTCGCAATGTTTGCAAATCTTCGTTGGAGGATTCAGAAATCGATGCATTGCACCTCTCTGCTATTGTGCATTGGGAAAAAGAGGACGATGCTATCGCATCGATTCTTGAGTTGCATCATAGAATTCAGAGAGGTGAAACAGAAGTTTCAAGCCATCTTTCAGTTCGAGCAAACGAACTAATGGATGCATATTCTGGTGCGTTTGCGACTCTTCTCGATGATGCATTGGCCAATGAGGGCGAGAATCTTGAGTTAATTGAACTTGCATCACAGCATGCATTGAATCGGGCAGAGGTTGAGGTAGCAAGAGACTACATTCAGAATTTTGATGACCCACAACTTGCAAACATCCGATTACAAATCATGCAATTTGAAGGAAAGAAGGATATCATGGAGGAACTTGAATCAATGCTGGATGGTGTTGAAAAGCCGGAGCAAAAATTACGCATTCAACTCTCCGTTCTTTCTCGTAGCATCGATGATATGTCATCGAATTCTAACGAGGAAGATTTCAATCGTATCAATCGGCTTATCGATCAAGTCAATCTTCCAGATAACGAGAACGAACGGCAAGTAATTCTAACAACGATCGTTGTCATGCGTCATAGTCTTGCTATTGAGCGAGGTGATATCGATGCAGCGAACTTCTTGCTCGACCAACTCAAAGGTATTGCATTGGCCAGTGATCCATTGATTCAATATCTCACAACAAAAACAGAATTGAAATCGGTTGATGCCCGTTCTGCAAATGCTGCACTGACGCTAAGGAATGCAGAACTTACTGCCTCGCAATTACAGCAGCCTTTGTACAAGGCTTCACTTCTCTTGCTTATTTGTGAACAATTGGTCGAAACACAGTTGCCTAGAGCGCAACTACTTCACGAACAAATCGATATTCAATTCATCGAAACAATGGATGTTCCATCAGCGCGAAGAGTTGTTGCAAAATGGTGGGAAGTGAAGTCAATGTTCGATGAAAAAAACCGGATTTTCGCTCTTCGAGAAGCAATCTTGCGTTATCGCTCGGTTGGATGTCCTAATCGCGCACGTTCGTTATCAAAACGTATGCACAATATCTAACTACAATTCAGCACCAATCATGGTCTTTGTATCTTGAATGCCATTCAGGGGGCGTATTTCTTCCACGATGCAGCGAGTAAGTGTAAATTCATCATCGGCTTGAACACGAGCAAGGATATCGAATTCACCAAACAACATCCATCGGTCCGTTACATGTTCAATGTTATCAAGAGCGCTTCGAACGCTTTCTTCCTCACCAGGTATGGTTGTGATCAATACAAATCCTATCGCCATCTCTTCACCTCAATATTCAACTGCAATGAGTGTCTGCGTGTCTCTAATTCCTTCGATGGTTCTGAATTCTTTCATCAATAAAGATGTAAGGCCCTTAGCCGAATCACTGCCAACGTGTGCGAGAAGGTCATACTCCCCATATAGCGCATGGACTTCTTTGACTGCACTATGCGATGTTAAGGCAAGGTAGACCTCTTGTTCATGCGATGGTTCGGTCTTGACGAGGACGAATGCTTCTGGCACGGAACATGCTTGAGAAGAGGGGTTTTATCGCTTCGGGTCCTATGCTTTCAACAAACATGCAACGGGTGCCTTCAAATGCTATCGCTTTGGATGGGAATGTATGGAGAGACAACAAACACTCCTCGCTTTCAGTTTGTTGGCTCTCCTTCTGTTAATGTCTATTTCTCCTATAGTCCAACCCTTTGAGGAACAAGAAAATGAAAGTTCAGAAGTTTCAGCCCGAGCTACGACAACATGGTCTGGTACGGTGACACTAACCAGTGATTACTTCGTCAATGTTCAGGATGAATTGCTCATTACTTCTTGCACAAGTGTTGTGATGTCTCCAGGCATTCGTATCTATGTCGATGGGCGTTTGACGGTTCAAGGAACATCAACTTGTCCAGTCGTACTTTCAAGTTCTTCAACCACGGGTGATCATGAAGGTATTCAGTTCAATGCATCCTCGTACGGACGAGGTAGTACCGTCAACCATTTGCACATTGAAGATGCGATTTATGGTATGACATTGTACGGTTCAAATCCGATTTTGAATAACGTTACCATCTTCAATCCGGATCGTGTTGGTATCGACATGTTTGGAAGTTCCAGTCCAGTCATTCGAGACTTACATGTAGAACAAGCAGGCCGGTCCGTTCCATTCCAAAACGATTGGCGATATGGCATTGGTTTGTCTGTTGGTGCTGGATCAACACCCATCGTTCAAGGAGCCTACTTCACAGACCATCAACTCCGCGGCCTGAATCTATGGGGTGCTTCTGGAGGCATTTATCGAGACATTGTAATGGACAATATCTCGGGTTCAGTACTCGGGGAAGCAGCAGGTGTTTGGGTCGAAGACAGTGTGCCGCTCTTTGAGGATTTAAGCATCGATAAAAGCGATACAGGAATCATTGTTCGGCATATCGATGACTCCGGTTATACGCGAGCTGTGTTCAGAGATGTTGACATTTCTAACAGCATGTATCGTGGCGTTTACTTGGACAAGAACAATCACACGAATTATACCAATTATGAAACGGCTGATTTCACCAATCTTACCGTGCAAGGAACTGGTTCTTCTGGTGCCACATCTCCGGGTATTGCAATGGCTGCGATCGAAATCAACGCAACTGGTGCGTGGTTGGAGAACGTTCTCGTTGAAGACGCCTCATCGGTTGGTGTTCGGCTGTTCTTTGTCGATTCGAGCACAACGCTTCGAAATATGACAATACGTGATGCTGGTGAAGCAGGGCAGGGCGCTCATTCAGCAGGATTGAGCATTCAAACCTCGTACTTTGCGGCTAATCTTGAGGATATTGAAATCAGTGGCTCCCCTGGTCCAGGAATTCATTCATCGAGCGGTGGCTCGCTTCAAGGCTATGATTGGAATCTTCACAACAATTCAGAGCAAGGACTGTTCATCGATTCTGCAACGGTCGTAGTTGATGGATTATCGACTGCAAACAATGGTTATTCGGGCGCTCATGTATTCGATGCGCGTTACATTACCATCTCGAATCTAACTTCTATCGACGATGGCGCACTCGGTTCAAACGCGATGGAGCAGTCTGGTTTATCCTATCAAAAATCCAACGATTTGGAGACGACATCTGGAGATGTCGTATGTATGAATTGCCACATAGAATCATCACAAGGTCATGGCGTTTACGTTATCGATTCGGTCGATCTTTGGCTTGATCAACTTTCCATTACTGGTATCGATGCATCCCTCCCAGCGATGTACGTTGACAACGGAGGCTTGACACTCGGTACACAAGGAGGACGATTCAACCTCTTGAATGCGAACATCGAACATGAATCCTCGACACAATATGCATTGTACATTGAACAGGCTGCTGGAACCATCGACGGCTTGACTCTACAAGGTAATCATAGTGGAATCTATTGGGATGCGAATCATAACGGGAATTTCCCGTCGACTCTTAGTAACACAGAATTGATTGGAAGCGAATGTCTTAAACTCATCAATCATCCTGATTTAGGAGGCTATGGAAATACCATTGGAAACGATTGTAGTGGGCGAATATGGGTTGAGAATTCCGATGTTAACTTCTCGAATTTGAACGATGCAAGTGGCTTGCACATTGTGGATTTGGATGCTTCTTCAGTCATGCATTTGCATCAACCAAACAACATCGATCTTACGATTGCAAATATTCCGTCGGGTGCAACCATAGATGTTGCTTGGGATGTAACGGTATGGGTTGTGAACAACCGCTCCAATGGTATTCCGAATGCCTATGCTAACGTGAGTTTCACGCAGTTTGAACCATCTGTCTCCGAGTTTACAAGCGATCTTGGAGTTGTCGAATTAACCGATTTCATTGCCCAACGTTGGACGAATTCCGGCGCTTCTACCATCAACGATGTTACGGTAGATTGCGGATACGATAGCGAGAGTAACACCACAACAACGAGTTTCGATGGTGACAAAGTGATGTATTGTGTTCTTGAATTGGATAATCAACCACCATTCCTTAACTGGACCTCGCCAATGGATGGGGATGTGTTCCCTTCACAGGGACAAGTGCTGTTCGATGCACAGCAATCATGGGATTTGGATGACGATCCTCTGACATTAACATGGACTTCGTCATTGGACGGGGTTATCTCATCGGCTCAAAGTACGGCTCCATTTTCGGTCAACGATGGACTGTCTGGAATCATTCTGAGCGATGGTATTCATGACCTTACGTTGGAAGTATGCGATAATGCTGTACATTGTGTATCCGAAACGAGAACAATTGAATTGACCAATCTTGCACCAGAACTCAACGTTTCTTTTTCCCCAGCAGTTACGCAATGGAATGAATTGATCATGCCGCAAACCGGCACTGTCACTATCAATACGACAGGGACATTTGACCCTGAAGGTGATGACTTCGCTTGTATGATTTCCTTTGGAGGTTACAACCGACAAGGCACTGGATGGGGCAATCA
>MDSW01024233.1_pt1 | contig 23078 bp, 20 predicted proteins | sample 811171 | NCBI WGS metagenome assembly MDSW01 (sample SAMN05326641, study PRJNA326480) | marine metagenome | isolation source: seawater | place: Atlantic Ocean: North West | collected 2012 | reverse complement strand
TATTGGCCATCCTAATGATGACCGAGATGGGAGCGATAGAGTCGACATGGGATCAAGTACAACCAGGATTCGATGCACCTGATGCATGGGGGGCGATTATGATGGTTGCCGCTGGTGCTATCTTCTGGACAATACACACCAGGGCTGATTCAGCATGGGTGACCGGTTTCGCCGTAATGGCTCTAGCTGGAACGATGGGGATGACCTACGATGTAATGGCCGGAGATGTCGTTGTTGCTACAGTAAGTACGACCGGTGCCGGTGAAATGGCATCATCAATCGCTAGCTCAGGTCACGAGGTTGCAGCAATTGCACAGGCTTGGATAGTTGATGGTCTTCTCTGCGGCCTTGGGGCACTAGTTGCTGTCAAGGTCGACGAGATGGTCTGAAATCTGTAACAGGACTCAGAAAACGTAAGGCGGGCTGGGGGGCTATCCTCCCAGTCTGCCGATTATCAAGAATATCTCAATGAGTTCACTTCACCAGTGGAAGGCTACTGGTGATTGAATCAATGTCACTTCTCTTGCCTGGTCCAAGGCCTACCACAGTCACCGTACCAGGGGGAATCTCGGTATGTCCGGCATCCTTCACTATGCAGGATATGATACCGCTCTCCGCGGCCTCTCCGTATATTCTCCTCAAGCCTTCAAGGTGAGGGGCGGCAACGACGATCTTCCTGGCACCTTCTCTGAGATACCTGTCGAGCATTCTACTATCCTTGGAGCTTGCCTTGAGTACACACTCTGATACTGCGTGTCCACACTGTGCCGCAAGCTTTCCCTTGGTTAAATTTAGATCGGCCCTAGTGACTAGGACCATGGTTAGCTCAGGTGCTGCTCTTGACAGGGGCTACCACCACCTCTCTCTTTGGAGAGTGCCTAGACATGATCTCGGAGAGTGGCTCTGAAAGCCATGCCGCAAAGGCCACGTTACCTACGCCATGAGCCAAATCGAATGGCAGACCCACCATTATGTACACTGGCAGACTCTCGAGGGGGATGGAGTGTAGGACGCTGATTGATACAACCCAGTCGAAGACGAAGGCCGCTATGAACGAGAGAGTGGCCACGCGAGGAACTGATATCTTCTCACCGATTCTGAGGCTCTGGGAGAGCAGGGCACCTGTGACTCCGACGAGCGCCCATCCCAGTGCTTGGTAGAATGTCCAAAGACCGTGCCCCAGAACCAGATTGGATACGATTGCGACTAAAGTGGCTACACCAATCGATTTAGTGGCCCCATAATGGATCCCCACTAGAAGGACAATAACGGTCACCGGTTGGACGTTTGGAAGTGGTTCGAGGAGGACCCTTCCTGTGACTGCGAATAGCGCCATCAGTGCGAGTACTGTGAGGTCGCTACCCGAATCCAGAGACCTCTCAGCCTTCCACATTGACCATGCAACAATAGCGAGCAGGGAGAGGTTTAGGGCTAGTGTCTCGAGGGGCGAGAGAACTATTGCGTGTGCGTCCAACATTACATCACTCTCACTGTGATGAGGGGGCCCATCTATTCATAATTCCGCTCTGCAAGTGCTCACCATGTCGCTATATTCCAACTTATGACATCGCCCTCGGCCATTACCAGACTGCCGATACCGACCATGGAATAGCGTCCATTGTGAGTGAGGCTCCAGTATCCGCCGTTGAAGTCCCCTTCGATCTCTTTTTCGTTTAGTCCTCCGATTGTGTGGACGTATTCTCCCCAATTGGGATTTACGAAATACCCGACAGCCAGGTGCCCTCCTGCGGCTCTTGTGGCATCCATCATGAAATCCATTCCGTCTGTGTACCCATCGAATCCTCCTACGCAAGCACCAGTCAGATTGAGATCATGGTTGACTCCAATTATGGAGCCGTCAGTATCCATCATTGATACTCCTGAGGAGTATACAGAATGGGGATACTCTTCTGGGAAATAAATACATATGACTTGGTTTTCATTCCACTCAGTGGGCAGTCCAACATGAGAAGACTCGTTATCGCTAACGAATCTCGCAGCCTTTTCATTCACGGAATCTTGGAGAAAGGGCAGTAAGATAATTACTACGACTAGTAAAACAATAGAGCCTGGTCTAAGTCTATACGACACGGAATCAAATCCAACGCAAACAGGTTCTTTAACTTGGCATGGCTAACATCTAGCTGTCAGTAATTGAGCTTATCTTATCTCTGAGTATCTGACTTACTATCTTGCCATCCGCAGAACCCCCAAGCTTCTGCATGACTAGTCCCATTAGAGGCCCTACAGAGGCCATTCCTCGATCGGAAATAAAGTCGGCCTTTTCGATCATAATTTCCTCTACAGCATTCTCTATATCACTATTGTCGGCGGGAATGAAACCTCTCGATTTGGCTTCAGAAACCATCCAATCTATCAAATCGCTAGTTTTGCTACCTGTAGATTCTTTGATCAGAGGGAGAATACCATCTCTCGTGATCTGGCCGCTCTCCCTAAGATGGATTGCTACTGAAAGAGCATTCACATTTGAGGATCCGAATTCTAGGAGAGCGCTTGCCCATGCCTTTGCTGGAAGGGCTAATTCTCCTTCTATTCCCTCAAATAAAATATCGTCTAGTTCCCCATTGAGAATCGATTCTGCTTGATTTGAAGAGATATCCAATGTAGATAGCCTCTGGGATCGCTCTTCTGTCGATAGCGGGAGGCTAGAACAGATTGCTTTCCATCTTTCCATAGAGATATCCTGTAGGGGAATGTCGGTTTCTGGATACATTCTAGCCCCTCCTGGGAGAGGCCTGAGGGCGGTGGTGGTCCCGTCGTCTGGCTGTCCCCTCCTGATAACGACGTTTCTCACTTCTTGGGGAATTCTATGATATGCCTTTCTAGATCTATGTACCACAGATTCCAGAGCGAGCTTTGCTTGCCAGTGGGGAGCGACGCAGAATGCGAACGCATCGCCCTCAGAGAGCATCAGCGAGGATCTGATGGAAACTACGTCTTCTTCGGATATCCCATATGCCGGTAGTTCATCCGAATGGAAGATGCCTGCGATACCTGCTAATTTTGCTGCACTAGCGAGCTCTCTTCCTAAGCGTGGTAGCTGGGAGCCTTCGTTGTCAAAGGATTTGGTGCCTAGCTTTCCTGAGAACCCGGGAAGCCTGACAGCCAGTGGTGAAGCTCCCTCGGAAAGAGCGTTTTTTACCATCGAGGATTCACAAAATGATAGTGATTCAGAAATATCATGGAACTCCATGGGGACTCTGGATTTGGCCGCGATCGCTACTCTGTTTTCTATTGTTATCTCGGTATTCCTTCGATCATAAGGCAATGGGGGGAGGTTTGCTTCGTCCCTCAGTTGATTTGCCAGCCTGTACATGTGTAGTTGCCTGGCCATCTCGATACGTATTATTCTGGGAATCCACTCTAAATCCTGACATCCCTTGATTTCAACCCTGTCGCCACAGGCTATGCTGACATTCAGATCTTGTCTTATGGACCCCAGTCCCCTCCTTACTCTTCTTGTATCTCTGAGTAGAGAGCCCAGTGCGAGAGCCGATTCCTTTGCATGTTCGGGAGTCACTATGTCCGGATCGGTCGCTATTTCCACAAGTGGGAGTCCAAGTCTATCCAGTGTATATGTGACTAACTCCCCCTCTGGAGTAGATTTGGTTTCGAGCTTTCTTGCCGAGTCCTCTTCTAAGCATATCACTGAAACCCCAACTTCACCTGTTTTGGTAATCAATTGGCCGTTGGTGGAAACTAGTGTAGTCCTCTGGAATCCGCTGGTGTTAGAGCCATCGACTACTGTTTTCCTCATTGGCTGGAGGGCAGGCACTGGTTTCGCGTGCAGCAACGCTGACATTGTTAGGACTATATCTACCGCTTCACTATCATGAGGCAGGGGCGGTGCCTCATCTAACTCGATTAGTCCTGCGTTTGGTGGCTGAACGTAGGCAAAGGTTCTGTTTCTACGTTGCTCGAACCTAGCGGCGACGTCTATCTTGCCACCCTCTCCTTGGGATGCTCTGAGTCTTCTCTCTGAATATCCCCAGTCTTCCGGGATGTCCTCGATACCGAACTCATACAGCTCGCTGGGCATTCTAGAGTGTAGTTTGCCCGTAGCGAGTTGCTGATGTATCTCAAGACCACACATGAAACCCAAAGAGTCAGGGTCCAACGAGGATGGTTTAGAGACGTCTCCCATCGGTTCCATGGCACAACGAGTGGGCTTCCGCTCATAGGCTCAGCGGACGAAAGAGTAGGTTCCCCCGCGTGGGGAGAAAATTTCTCCACTGATACTCATAGAAGAAATAACACCGTCAACCTGCCCCTCGTTGATTCCTAAATCAGTAGCTCTGTTGTAAATCTCATCGATATCTGCAGTTCCTCCCCTCTCCATGCAAATCCCTCTGATAATCTTCCTTACATTCCTATCGATATTTCTCTTTGACGCTGAAACACCAGAGTGAATTTCAGACTCATCCTCGATATTGGAGTCCTCCCTCCAGTGCTTGTAGACGGCCAAGGCCATCTTGGCATCGTTTTCATCGGCCGTGTGTTTCAGATGCATCCTAGCATGCGCTTCGGTAAGTCTGATCAGAGCTTCAATGGCTCTGGCGGTTATTGGGATCGGCCTGTCCTTCTCCCCTTCTCCCTCGTATTCCCCTGGAGATCTGTCTTGTGCTGCGGTCTCATTCCTGACCTGAACATAGTATTCAGAAATCATCAATTTGGCCTTTTCATCTAGTTGCGGGAAGAAGTTTCTCTTAGCATAGGCTACATATTTCCTGAGAAAATCCATCGTTAGATGCTTGTTTCCGTCGACTCCAAATCCAAACACTTCGCCCTCCTCTGACTCGGAAGGCTCGTAATTCATATCTTGCAGGCTCATTTCACTTGGTGAAGAGCTTCTTATATTGAGAATATGCGTTGCTATTTTCTGATCTGTGGTTTTCTCGGTATCATCTCTGATCAGCCAAAGTAAGTCAAATCTAGATGCCAGTGGATAAGGGAGGTCGGTCTCTTTGAATGAGGTCATAATTGACGTTCTTTCATTTCTGTTTGAGAACCTCCCGTCTTTCGGGTTCGCTGCGGCGAGCACCGCGCATCTAGAAGGAAGAGTTGCCGTAATTCCGCCCTTCGCGACGAAAATCTTCTGTTGTTCCATTGCTGGGTGCATGGCACTCCTATCGTCTGGAGAGATCTTATCGAACTCATCGATCGCGGCTAATCCTCTGTCTGAAAGGGGGAGAACCCCTGCCTCCAGAGCAAACCTACCATCGCCAAAGGAGTCTCTGATTGCGGCCGCTGTTAGGCCAGCTCCGGAGGTTCCACCTCCAGAAGCGAACTTCCCCCTTGGAGAGATATTGGACATATATCCGAGAAGCTGGGACTTGGCTACACCTGGATCTCCCATCAGGAGAATATGGATATCGCCTCTGAGATAAGTATCATCGGCGGTTTTCCTTCTGACCCCTCCGAACAGCTGGAGTGCTAGTGATCTCTTGATTAGCTTGAGCTTGTCATTAGCGAAAATTGACGGAGCGATAGATTTCTGCATTAGTGTCAGTAGTCCCTCTGTGGCCGCAATATCTTCGATTTGCTCTCTTTCCTCATCATTTATCTTAATCTCAGTGAAAGGGACGCTCTCGTGTCTAGAGCTGATCATCTGGTATACAATATCGAACATCGGGGTCTTCTTGTTCCTCTTTATTTCGGACCTGACAACAGGAATCACATTAGCGGTGATTCTTTGCCCTGGTAGGTGCTTGTTGACTAAATCACCCTCCAGGAGAACATTTGCCCTAGATGGTTGCGCTCCGCTAGGTACGTTCTCTGGTAGCTCTTGAATCTCAAGCCACTGGTTGTTTATCATCCTAGAGCTATTCAATACTAGCATAAATCTGGTTGAGTCGGCCCCTCTGATAGAGCGGCCGCATCCAGTATTTTCAGGGCATCTCAATGGCTCTAAAAGTTCACTTTCATTGGTCTGGTCTATATGTTGGGTATTGCCACATGACTCACATTCAAAGACGGCGACATGTATCCTAGGCTTCAATTGAGACATTTTTGTAACTATCACATCCAAGCTCCTCAGCTTATCTATGTCTCTGGAGCCTATGTCTCTAAGCGGACTTAGAGTATCTCTTGGGAGGTCAGACAGTATGATCCTGGCATCCAGGTCTTCCCCCCTATCCCTGCAGATCTCACTCAGTACCTTGTGTCCACTCGATATTATACTACGGGGATTGCTCAGGATATCCTCTGCGAACTCTGGATCGAACCCAGTAAGCTCATGGAATGAGACTGGTACTATGTCGCTAACGGTCTGTTTGGAAAGGAGCAGTGTAATCTCGTGCTCCTTGGCCTCGGACAGAAAGGTCTTCCATCTTGCGGCTGAATCATGAGTAGCCATCGTCATCTTCTAACCGCCGGGCATATGAGACGGGGAGTCACGGTCTATAACCAAAATGGATGATGGTCGGGACCCCCTTTGTTCCAGTGGAGAGTCTTTTCTTCCTCAGGATGATTTTGAAGGATATTTCCCTTCCACTGGAAGAGTGGGGGTTTTTTGCCGATTGTAAAAACTTCCTTAGAGAAGTTGAAATCAATGATTGTCATACGAGGTACATGGAGCACACGCGTTCAGGCAGTGATATCCTAGTACGACTCGACCCAGGAGAGGAAATTCATGCTTCTCTCAAGGAGCTGACGAATGTCCTTGGATTTGATGCGGCCGCGATAACCAGTGGAATCGGTAGAACTCGTGATAACCAATATGGCTACATGAATGGGGAGGGTGTTTACCAAAGAAGGCCTCTCGATCCGCCATCTGAGTTGGTGAGTCTGTCGGGTAACATAGCCCGTACTGAGAAGGGCGACCCATTCACTCACATCCACTGCTGCTGGTCAGACGATGACAATACTGTTCATGCTGGCCATATGTTTCAAGCAACGGTCCATGTCGTAGCAGAAATACACCTCAGAGTCATGGATCATGCGACAATGACACGATGCCCTCTTGCTGAGTTCGAGTTACTAGGTCTAGAGTTTGACTGAAAAAAATGGATCTGATGAGATGCGGGTTCTGTTCGCTCATGGATTTGAGGGGGGGCCTTTAGGGTCCAAACCCACATACATGAGGGATGTGCTTGGGTGGGAGGTTACATCTCCAGTGATGTCAGAGCTCGGGTGGGATATAGAAAGTCAGACTAGAGTCCTGCTCAATTTTATTGATGAGGGAGATTATGATTTGGTAATCGGTTCTTCTATGGGTGGCCTAGCGGCCGCCAATGCCTCATCTATGCGTAGAGAAAACGAATTTAGATTGCTTCTTATCGCCCCTGCATTCGGTCTTTCGGATAGTTGGGAGGGACTGTCTGAAGATGATCTAGGCCATTGGGAGAAAACTGGTAAGAGGACATACAGGGGGTTCGAGCTAGAGATTGAGTTGGATTGGAATTTCATGGAAGCAGCGAGGAGGATGTCATGGCCAGAAGTGGCCCATCCTACTACTATTATTCATGGATCGAGGGATGAAGTCGTATCGTTTTCTGTTTCCGAAACCGCGGCCGGAATGTCTGAAATGGTGGATCTCGTGATAATTGAGGATGGGCATAGAATGAAGAGTTGCCTTCCAATATTGGGAGAGTTAGCATCTGTCCTAATGTCCCGTTGATCCGAGGAAGTACTCTCCGATCTCTGGATCTGTGAGAATCTCCTTTGCGTCGCCGGTGTGAACTATCTTCCCATTGGATACGATGTAACCTCTATCTGACCTAGCTAGTGAGAGTCTTGCATTCTGCTCTACTATTAGGACTGTAATCCCCTGGTCCCTTAGCGAGTCTATTCTTTCGATAATCTGTTGTTGGTAGAGCGGCGATAGCGCGGCGGTTGGCTCATCCAGGAGGAGGAACTTGGGATCTGAGATAAGGGCTCTGGAGATAGCTAGCATCTGCCTCTCTCCCCCAGAGAGAGAGGCTGCAAGATCATGTGTCCTATCTTTCAAGTCAGGGAACATTCCGAGTGCTCTTTCGATTCTTTCATCGAGTAATGTCTTTGAAAGTCCGTTACCTCCCATTTGTAGATTATCCAGAATCGAAAGAGAGGGGAATACGTTATCCACCTGAGGCACGTAGGCAATTCCCATATTAACCAACTTATCAGTCCTGAATCCAGATATTTCTAAACCATTGAACTTCACCTGTCCTGTGTAGTACGTAGCCAAGCCGAAAATAGTCTTGATCAGAGTAGATTTTCCACACCCGTTTGGACCGATTATGGTTACAAATTCGCCTTCATCGACATACATGTCAATTCCATAAAGAATCTGAACCTTATCATAGCCGCCCTCTAGAGCACTCACCTCTAGTATTCTGGTCATTCTTCCTCCCCCGTGGACCCTAGGTATGCCTCAATAACCTCTCGATTACCTCTGACCTCGTCTGGAGTACCCTCCATTAGGACTCCTCCCTCATTCATGACGATGATTCTATCTACTCCTTGTCTGAGAATGAAGTCCATATTATGTTCGATTATGAGTACTGAAACTCCGGTTTCATTCACAAGGTTTCTGAGGTTATTGAAAATCTTCAGAGCTAGGGGCCCTGCTACTCCTGCGACTGGTTCGTCGAGCAGTAGGAGCTTTGGATCGCCCATCATGGATCTCCCAATATCTACAAGTTTGCTTTGACCTCCTGAAAGCTCACTGGTTAGGTTATGTGCCATGTGAGGAACTTCCAATTGATCGAGAATATCAAAGGCCTTGATTAGCCGATTCTTCTCACTTTTATTTTCTGGAATTGTTATTATGTTTGTTCCAAACAATCCTATTTCTAATTTCTTGATATTATGCCGAAATAAGGATTTAATTTTATCAAAAAATGTATTTCCGAATTGGTTTCTTGGTGGGACCAATAGATTCTCTATTACTGTCATTCTTCTCCAAAGCCTTGTATGCTGGAATGTTCTAGTAAGGCCCATTTTTTGTATCTTATCTGGTGTCTTATCGGTGATATCTTGTCCAAATATCTCAATTTCTCCTGAGGTCTTTTCAAGCAGTCCACTTATGCAATTGAATGTTGTGGACTTGCCACATCCATTGGGTCCGATCAATCCTACAAATTCTCCAGATTGAATCTCGAAAGATACATTATCTACGGCGACTAATCCACCAAACTCTTTCCTCAAATCTTTTACTTTGAGTATTGTAGTCAAGTGTCTTCACCCCCATTGGGCCGTGTGGGCCTATGTGGTACTTCGGGAAGTAGTCCTTTTGGATTGTATTTCAATGAGAAGAGCATTAGGGAGCCGATAAGGAGGAGTTTAACATAAGCCATACCAGCTCCAGAAATAGTAATCTCCCCTGCATAATTCGTTGCTGATTGGAGTGCTCTCTCCCCATTCATCATCCAAGCTGTGAATGCGAATACGATAGTCCCCCAAAAAGCAAATTCTACTAGTTTTCCTAATCTGAAAACCAATCCAATAGTTAGTAGTGCGAGACAAAATTTTGTTACTTCCCACTGATCTGATACCAGCCAGATAAACACCTTATCTACTTGATTAGCAGTATCATACAGTGGCAAGTCTGGAGAGCTTGCAACGACGAGGACATTGAATACTGACTCCATCAAAATAATGATCATTGCTCCGATTACCATTCCTCTGTTATTCGCCGCCCCACCTATGATAAATGCGGCCCAAACTAGGAATGTTGTAGATGAAGGGGACATGAATGATGGCCCAATCCCGGTGAGCTTCCATGCCCATAGTATCCCTGCTAGGCCCGCAATTGCAGCCCCTAGAGCCAGGCTAGCCGCTTTATTCCGTAGAACATCATGTCCGTGATGCTGAGCGACATCCTCGTCTTCTCTGATTGACTTCAGTATTCGGCCCCATGGCGAGGTAAGGGCCCTGTTCAACAAAAGCCATACAATGATTACTGATATTATACATATCAATGCAAGTAGTACGGAATATGGTGCTGGATCGCCCATATTGAGGATATCACTAATCCAAATTGAAGGTGAATCCAATGGTATTTCTGAGCTTCTGCACTCATTTGCACTGATGAATGAAGAGTCTGGGCCAACCTCGACCTGGCTTCCGCAGAACCACCAATCTTTGAGAGGTAGTGGATAGCTTCCTAGCCCTATTGCTGAAGCGGTTGGACCTGTTCTAAGAAGCGGTTCAGCGCTGAGCAGAAGTCTCAGTATTTCGCCAAGAGAAATCGTCACAATAGCGAAGTAGTCTGTTCTAAGTCTCGCAGTTGGATATGCTAATGACCACCCGAGTGCTGCTGAAAGGGAGATTGCAAATACCGAAGCAGGAATGATTCCCCAACCATAACCGTTCATTTCAGCTGGGGCGGTCAGAACGCATACTGCCACAGCGGATACGCCCACAAAGAATATTACGCCAAAATTTACCATACCAGTGTAACCAGTATGAAGATTCAAAGAAAATGCCATTAATACAAATATGGAGATTGACTGAATTACATTTGAGAGTTGGAATGTCTTATCCCAATTGAATGTCTCGGGATCTGAGGTTATCGGGAGCCACCATAGAATAGAGCACATCAGTATGAAAAGTAGCATGAAAAATAACAGCGAGGCTGTAGCTCCCTCTCTTCCGTAATTATTCAAAAGTGAAAATCTTTGGCTGTAGCGGGACATAATTGAACCAGGGGAGTCATCAGGAGCATGCAATCTTGACTTCATTGACTTGAGATAGTTATCCATTGAATTTATTATTGGATAAAGAAGGGCCGCACAGAAACTTCTTAGCTTGATTATGGCTTCTCTGTGGATTGTATTTGCTTTGGACAATTTAACAAATAATGGGGATATGTTGGACCTAAAGTCGACAAGGGGCAAAGTGCCCATTACGCTCATGCGAGTCTGTTTAACTATTGAGGATATTTTTCCATCCTTGATAATATCAACTCCTTCATATATTGCATAAATCCATAGAAGAAGGGGGATGGCTGGCCAGATAATGTCTGAAATTTCGGCTAGTAGATTTACAGATTGTATCTCAAATTCAACTAGTTCCAGCCATCTTTCATCGACTTTTGTGGCTGTTTCTGAGAAGTATGGGGAGTCCTCGACTCTTAGTGTACCATCATTCCTACCAGTTAATAATGCAAGATTGGACTCGATACCTTCTGTATCAGAACAGAGATCCGAACATGCTCCTGAAGAGAAAGAGTTCCTCCCAATGAAGGCTAGTATCTTATGTAAGAAATATGAGCCTAGAGCAATTATGGAGTAGTTTTGTGCCTTCGCTCTATTCCCGGTTACGAGATGGTGCAGGCCAATTATTCCAGTTGGAAGGAATGCCAGTAATGATGCTTGATTTTTTTCGGGGTTTTTTCCCTTTTGCTTAGCCTTCCTCCTTGTCCTATCAATCTTCCAATTCTCCCATGCATCTCCGATTCCTTTTGGTAGGATGATTAGAATAGCAATGAGGAAGATATAAGGCATTACACCTCCCATTGCCGAATATCCTGATCTTTCTAACGGATACCCAACACCCACCAGGATGGGAGATGACGCCGCCCTTACCAGACCTACTATTAGCGAGGCCACAATTGCCCCGGGTACAGATCCAATTGTTCCCAATACGATTACTGCGAATGAAGGAAGAAGTAGGGAGAATGCTGTTGTTGGATTGAAAAGTAGGGTGATTGAGAAAATCGCTCCCCCTATTCCAGTGACACCTGCCGATAGGAATGCACTTGTCATTTGTATATTCTCAACATTTATGCCACTGCTTGCAGCTAAGTCAGGATTATCTGCAACTGCTCTCATTTTCATTCCAAGGCGGGTTTTATTCAGTAGAATTACCAAGAGTGCGACTGACATGAACACTATAACCGGGAGGGCCCCCTTGTAGTATGGGAAATTACTTGTCAGTGATGTTGCACAATCTGTCGCAACATCGTAAATCTCTATCTTTGGTTTTGTGCCTTCGCTGACGATTCGTGACAACACAGGTTCTCCGGTTAGTTCATCGAAGACGAGCTGCCCAGTTTCTGGATCAACAGATTGTTCACAATTGAACTGCCTGTATGTTGAGCCTTCTTGGAGGGATAAGTCACCAATATTGAAACGATATTTTGTTGTCGGAATGTCCCATCTATTGCTTATGTGCTGGAAGTCTGAATCGGGCCTAAACATCACTTTTGAAGACCCAAATCTCATGAAGTAGATTGATCGTAGCATTAGGGCTACTCCTAAAGAGGCAATCATCATTACCTGTGGACTTGCATTTCTTATCCGAAATCCACGATAAACAGCTCGATCCAGGATTATTCCAACTATTCCAGTTAAGAAAAATGCTGCGATGATTGAAATCAGTAACAAAGACCATGAAATTACGCCGTCTCCTGGGGCCTCGTAAAGAGGGTAGAACGAATTACTCGTTGAGAGAATCATTCCGACAAACATCCCCACCATGAATAACTCTGCTTGCGCGAAGTTCCCGTACTGCTGTACCTTGTAAGTGAGGGTCAGCCCTATTGCTATCGAGAGATACGTGGCCGACCAAATGAGTGTGTTTGTACCAAGGGCGACTATATCGAAGGTTATCGAAGCAGTCTTATCCTGGCCTTTGAATAATAGATCGAGAGTCAGGAGTGTCAATAAGAAGAGGGCGACTGGCGTTAGAAATATCAGGAATGATCGAACATTACTGGATCGCATGTCTTCGAAAATAACTCTTAGCAGTCCGAATCCACCGAAAAATGACTGTATTATTTGAATCAGCCAAATCATGTCATTGGGAAGGGAGCCACTGACAGTAAAATCGAGGAGGTTCAATGTTCCACTGTTATTTAGTAGCCCGAGTATCGTAGCATCAATGAGGACGGTAAGAAAAATAATTGTCCTTCTAAGCCAACGGGGCTTATCATATATCCATTCTAATTTTGAAGGGGACATTTTACCAAATCTCAACGCCACAGAAATTGTTGGGCGGCGTGGCAGTATTCCCTGCCACGCCGCTTTACGTTATACTTCGAAGGTTTCTATCCTAACTTTCTCAAGTACGTGCCACTAGGCCGTTGTCAAAGGACCAATCGTATACGCAATCGTATGCGACCGTGCCTTCTCCATCTGCGCCTACATCGGTAACTGAGAACTGTCCGATGCAGTAGCCCTGACCTAGAGTATCACCGTTTGCTTGGAAAGTTACTGGACCGGTTGCCCCGTCCCATCCATTTCCAGTTGCAGCTATCGCCATGCTCGGAGTGAGCTGTGGGGTAGCGAGCTGCGTGAAAGCGGCGAACATCATTATGGTGGTAGCATCAACAGCTTCCATGGCGAACTGTCCCATAGGGACGGTTGATGGCCATAGTGACTGAACGAGCATTCCCCTAGCAGAGCTGGCTACACCGGGCTGTGAAGCCATGACGCCATCCAGTAGATCGTCCTGCATTGAGTCAGCGGTTGTCACTGATGCTATTCCGTCAGTACCATATATCTGGCCTGCGAATGCGCTACTACTTAGCTCGGTAATTATTGCGGCTCCATCAGAGTTGTATGCAAAGAGAGCGACTGCCCCGCATCCGTTGTCCAATGTGGACTGGATCGTAGTTGCCACATCAGTGAGTGGCCGGGCGTAGTCTGTTCTTGTGCAAATTTCTCCTCCAGCGGCTATCCACTCTGAGGTGAACAAATCACCCAAGGATGCCGTGTAATCATCAGCAGCTGCGATAATTGCGACTCCTCCATCGGCGGTTAGAGCCTCATTGTTCATAATCATGAGATCCTTGAGAGCCGCTGCCTGGCCGACATCGCTTGGAACTACCCTGAAGAAGTCTGGGTAAGCTGTAGCATCAGACAAATCAGGAGATGTGCTAGCATAGGATATCATTGGTATTCCAGCTTCTGAAAGTACGGCGTTTGCTGCCTTGGATGCTCCGGAGCATGCTGCCCCTACAACTCCCCATACTCCTGCATCGACCAAGGTCTGTGCGGCTGATGCACCAGTAGATGTTGTCTCGTATCCATTGCATCCCGAGTCAGCGAAAACTACCTCGAACTGGACATTGTTACTGTATCCAATCGAGTTAGCCAGCTGTGCGGATAGCCCAGCTGCTGCCTGGAATGACGGCCAAAGCTCGCCTATAGCTGGACTGGTAGCGTCTCCCATGAATCCAATCTTCACGGTCACACCAGCGAATGGTGTGGCTGCGACGCCATTTACTGCGTCCCAGGTGTGCATGCAGTTCACGTAGTCCCCGTATGTTGGAACTATTGCGAAAGTACAGACGTCATATCCGGATCCAGCTACATCTCCGTTAGCCAGGAAGACGTGGGTGCCGCTTGCACCTGCATATCCATCGCCGCTCCCGACCATGGGTATGTGCATGTGCATGTTGGCGCCGTCTTCCATCTTTGCGGCGTGTGCGGCAATCATTACAGCGTCATATGCTTCTGAGGTGTATATTCCAGACGAGCATACCGCATCTGCTTCACATGTAGCAGGGAAGTCACCGGATGATGAGCCTGCCCTTGGGGAGGTTGTCATCATTCCGTTTGCCAGAACTGAGTTTTCACCGAAAGGTGTCAGTGCGGCGGCTCCTGCCATTCCGTCTCCTCCGAATGAAGGCAGGCTAGCACCAGCTTGGTACATTGCTCCGAGGAACTGAGCACCTGTGTCAGGGTAGGTCATGAAGATTACCGAGTCACATGTCATCGACGCATCCGTAACTGCTTGAATTGCTTCGGTTGTCATGGCGGCTGCATTGAATTCTGCCTGGTCGAAGTCATACCTAGCGCATGTAGTACCGTCGAAGTTGGCATCGAAGGCATCTGCTAGACCGGCTCCGTAAGCATCGTTCTGAGCGATAATGGCCGTACTTGTGTACCCTTGGCTAGTAACAAGGTCGGCAAGTGCCTCACCCTGCAAAGCGTCACTAGGCACTACCCTGAAGAAATGAGGGTATGCTGTCGAGTCACTTAGGCTCGGAGCAGTGCTAGCGAAGGATATCATAGGGACACCAGCTTGTGAAAGAACAGCGTTCGCTGCGGTCGAGGCTCCGGAGCTTGCGGCTCCTACTACTGCCACGACGCCCGCGCTAACAAGGCTGTTAGCACCGTCAGTAGCTACTTGTCCGTTAGCACCGCCTGAATCCGCGTAAACGTTGACGAAGTGGTATCCATCGTCCATAGCATTCAGATCAGTAAACGCTTGATTAACAGCGTATTCGAAACCAGTTGCGTAGGACGCAAGTCCACCAGTAGTATCATACATCGTTCCAATCTTGATTTCTACATCAACTGCTGGGGCGGCGAACATTGGGTTCGCTGCTCCCATGTAGTGAGCTGCAATCTCGTCTGCGACGGCGTGAGCTATATCAGCGTCAAACCCGACTACAGATCCATCCTCAGCGTAGCTTTCGAATGGAGGATAGAACGGGTCTGTGCAGAGCCTTAGGCTTCCGGACTCCAGAACGGCTGTCAGATCGCTTCCCTCGGTTGGGGTTGGGTAAGCGGTTGCTGTGTCAGCATCTGTGTCGTCAGCTAGTGTGTTGGGGTCGTCAAAGTTAGCGGCAAATATGATGTCGTACTCACCAGAGTCGACCATAGCACCGATAGCCATGTTTAGAGCACCCAATAGCTCTCCAGAGGAATCCCCCTGTACAGCCATACCGAAGTTCTCATCAGAGAAAGTAACCATCAAGGTACCCTCTAGGGCAAGAACAGGGGCGTCACCCATTGCGTAGTGTACGTCACCGTTGTTCAGAGCGGCGATCACCGAAGGGAAGTCTTCGTAAGCGCTGATCGTAGCTGCACCGAGGTTTGCCTGTGCGTACAAGTCAGAGGTAGTCCCCGACTGCACGCCTATGGTGGTGCCATCTGCGTTCAGGTCTGCGACGGCACTGATTGAAGCAGCGCCAGATCCACCGATTACCGCCTGGCTACTTGTGTAGTAAGCCCTGGTGAAATCGACAGCTTGCTCTCGCTCGTCAGTCTTCGTCATCGCCGATATGATAGCGTCACACATATCGCCGGCATTCAGGTTGGGGATAATGGGGTCCCATGCGGACTCCACGAAGTCGGCACTAACGTCACTGGCCATCGAAATGGACCAGTCAGGTGTGTCGTCTTCTTCATCCCCACCAAGGCATCCGGCGAATGCTGCCGCCAGCATGCTCATGGTAAGCATCATTGCAATCATCTTGTTGTTATTCATTAGAAACTCACGTTCCAGTGCCCGCACGACGACGTATATATGTTATAGAGATTCTCAAAAAAAAGTCAAAAAAACGTGTTTTTTGAGAAATCGGCTCTTAATCTTGTTTTTTATCGAGGTATTACTGAGCATGGCAAGCGAGAGTATCATGAGCGATAACACGTGCGGAGCATCGTGAGTGGTGCGCCGATGGACTATGCTAGTAGTGGAGTGGACATTGATTCAGAAGCTGAAGCGGTCTCAAGCCTAATTGGCTCCCTGGCTAATTCCGTTAGGAAGAAGGGAGAGATTGGCGCTCCTGTGCCTCTTCCCGGTGGTTTCGGGGGGATTATTGAGTTTGGAGACTCAAGGCTGGCATTGGCCACTGACGGGGTTGGTTCAAAATTACAGATTGCTAATCGGATGGGGCGTCTGGAGGGAGTTGGAATTGACTGTATAGCCATGAACGTGAATGACCTCATATGTGTTGGAGCGGAGCCTGTGGCATTTGTGGACTACATCGCCACCCCGAAGACGGATCCTTCTGTTCATGCGGTATTGGGAGCATCTCTCTCGGAAGGCTGCTCTAGGTCAAGAGTTACATTAGCGGGCGGTGAGACAGCTACGCTTCCGGGAATTGTGAAAGAGTTGGATTTGTCTGGGACTGCGTTGGGTTGGTTTCCGAAGGGGGAGGCGATAACGGGAGAAGGACTAGAGAATGGCGACGTCCTAATTGGATTGCCGAGTAGCGGCATTCATTCGAACGGATACTCCCTAGTTAGAGCAATCATCGAAAAGAGCGGTCGTTCTTTGTTTGAGGAAGCTCCATTTGATACCTTTCATCCGGGGAGAGAGATAGAGCGCTTTCCAGATTCTGGAGGTAATATTAGCCTAGGAGAGGTGTTACTAAACCCGACTAGAATTTATGTTAATCCAGTTATCGATCTGATATTGGAGTGCAGGGGAGGGGCTGGCCCCTGCGAACTGTCTGAGATAAAGGCGATAGCCCACATTACTGGGGGTGGTCTATCGAATCTTCTTCGTCTACACGACAGTCTGGGTTGGCACATCGAAAATCCACTTCCACCTCATCCAGAGTTTGAATGGCTAGCATTGAATGGTTTTGTGGACTCCAAGGAGATGCATAGAACTTTCAACATGGGAATGGGAATGGTAATCGCGGTCTCTAAGGATTCTTCTGATTCAGTTTTAGAGTGGATTTCCGAAAGGTTGGCGGGCACTAGCATAGTGGGCTCAGTGACAGATAACGGACGAGTTGTCACCCATATCGATTCATCGGTTAGGTTCGATAGCTATTGATTGTGTTCCACAGTCAACACCTTTTGTCATGGACGCTTCCGGATACCATGAGGGGGGAGGAGCCAGAAGGGTGGCCTGGTGTAATCCATAGAGAAGGACGTACCCTAATGAGGGTGTCTGAGAGACCTGACTCAGAGAGAAGCGGCCCGGTTTCTCGACGAAGTGGTGGGGTATTTCTGAATCCAGCCATGTCTGGAAGCAGAACGAGGAGTGTTCTCCTGCTGGACTACGCCATGGAAAGTGGTATGCTTGGAGATGGGGCAGTATACGCCTTGGATGGCTTATCAGCGGGAGGGCTACGTGCGAGAAGGTGGCTAAATGAGCTTCCAGTAGAAAATGCAAGGCGTCTTGATGTAACTATCTCAGACTTGGACTCGGATGCTCTGAGCTGGGCGATGGGGAGTCATCTGGAGTTTCCACCTATGCATGGCGAGGGGGAGCTATCAAGTTCGGTGGGTGATCTTCGAAAACTGGTTCTTTCCCATGGTAGGCATTGGGTGGATATTGATCCCTTTGGATCCCCTCTCCCATTCCTTGATTCGGCGATTCAGTCCTTAGCGAGGAGTGGTGTAATAGAAGTTAGCGCGACTGATACCGCGGCTCTGACAGGTTCTTCACGAGGAGCAATGCTGAGGAGGTATGGTGCTAGAGTGAGGACTGATGGGCTCGCACATGACTCGGCACTAAGGGTGATGCTAGCTAGTCTTGCAAGTAATGCGGCTAGGCACGATAGGTGTATTGAGCCCCTTCTTTCTATCTGGGACTCACATCATTTGAGAGTATCAGCTAGAGTTCGCAAGAGTAGGGAGGGGGCCAATGCCGTGGAGGACAACCTAGGGTGGAGGGTTCACTCTCCTACCTATGAAGAGGTGGTGGCATCAATAGAGTCTGGCCTGCACCCGAACTATTCCTTGAGTAGCCTCCCGATGACGTGCCTCCTCCCGTTATCTCATCCTGTTGAACGGAGAGACGCCAGAATTTCTGGGCCACTATGGATTGGAGGAATTGGCGATAGGGGCGCCATGTCATCGATGACGGAAGAGAAGGCCGTGAGATTGTGCGCGCCTGAGTTTGTTGGTGGGGACTTGGCTGAATGGACAGAGAGAGACTTCGAGATGGAGAGGCGAAGGATTGTAAGATCTGTCAGGAATTTAGAAGACGAGGCTACTGTAATCGATTCAGCACACCATATTCTCGTTGATGACTTATCTAGCTGGCTCGGTATCGGCTCTCCTCCGAGCCCTGCTTCGATGGTCGGTTTGCTCAAGGAAATGGGGCATAATGCCTCACTTGCTCATTATGGGAAGCCTTCATTCAGAACAAATGCGAACTGGGACGATATCGTAGAAGTTGCTCTGGGCCTTCAACCACCAATATAGGACATCTCCACTTTCTCCTTTTTCTTGGTACTGTGAAGGGCCCGTTCCTCTGAGTACCTATCTTTCCTTGCATTCCAATGCTCGCGAATTAGATCGGTGATGTGGTCATCGGTAGCCCCATCTCTAATTGGAGAGAGTAGATCTAGTCCTTTGTTCGAGAATAGACAAGTGAAGAGTCTTCCATCGGAAGATAGTCTGGCTCTAGTGCAGTCGTTGCAGAATGGCTCCGTAACGCTAGAAATGATCCCCACTTCTCCTCCGTCCGGGAGTTTGTATCTCTTGGCTACGTCGCTCTTATTCTCGGGAGTGATTTTTTCGAAGTCTCCAATTATATCACGTATCTCAGAGGCGCTTACAACCTCATCTAAGCTCCAACCATTGGTTGTACCCACATCCATATACTCAATGAAGCGAACGGCAATATCCCTACTTGAGAATCTCTCAATGATATCTAGGATTTCATTCTCATTCGAATTTCTCTTGACAACAGTGTTGATTTTTACCGGCCCTAGGCCGACAGACTCTGCTGCCTCAATGCCTGCAAGGACCGCGGCAACGGTATGTCCTGAATCTGTTATTGCGGCAAAGGTAGACTCATCTATGGCATCTAAGCTGACGGTGACTCTATCGAGACCAGCGGCTGAGAGGGCTGGCGCATATCTGGGTAGAAGGACGCCATTGGTAGTCATCGCTATTTCAGCGTCTCTCATGGAAAGCATGGACACCAATTCATGGAGGTTTCTACGTAACAGTGGCTCGCCTCCTGTGAGTCTAATCTTCTTTACACCGAGAGAGATGAATATCCCTGCGATTCTGTCTATTTCTTCGAATGTCATTAGGTTCTCCCTGGGCATGAATGGGAAGTCCTTACCAAATACCTCTTTGGGCATGCAGTATTTGCACCTGAAGTTACATCTGTCTGTGACTGAAATCCTGAGATCACGCATCGACCTCCCTAACTTGTCGAAGATTTCGGAGCTACTCACAGCACATGCAAGAGAGGTTTGGTGATAGTGGTACCTGAGCAAGCCTTGAAGAATGACCTAATGCTACGAAGCACGAGAATCATGCTGAGTTTCAGTTCCAAGGCCAAGGAAATGCTGGATCAGTTTGCTGAGGCGGCAGAGGAGATTGATGAGGTCTGCCTGAGGGTGGAGATTATAGGAAGAGGCAAAAATGGCTTTGAGTACGACTTGCAGTTCATCGAGAGGAAGGACTCCAGAGATGGTGATATTGAGATAGATGTCGATGGGATGTGTGTTTTCATAGACCCAAAGAGTGCTAAGTACATAGATGGAACGACTCTAGACTACCAAGAGACCCTGATGGGCGGTGGATTCAGTTTTGAGAATCCTAATCCCCTTTGGATTGATGATATATCCAAAGCGGTGGCTGAAATTATTGAGAGGGAGGTAAATCCTGCTGTTGCCTCTCATGGCGGACATGTTGAGTTGATGGGAGTAGAGGATGGAAAGGCTGTGATAGTATTCGGAGGGGGTTGCCAAGGTTGTGGTATGGCAGATGTGACACTGAAGCAAGGCGTCGAGACTATGATCAAGGATCACGTTCCATCTATCTCTGAGGTCATCGATGCTACAGATCACGCCGCTGGTGAGAATCCCTTCTACTGATCATAGAATCATGGGGACATCGTCTTCATCATCGGGACCAGGTGCAGGCAGAGCAGTAGATTGTGCTCTTTCAAATGCCTGTCTGACTTTTTCCTCAATGTTCTTTGCGTCCTCGAGAAGATCCTGAACTGGGATTTCCAAGTCCATTAGCTCGCTGAGGCCGTCGATTGCAATTAGAGCGGCTCTTGCGTCTGGATATATTGGATTACACTCAGCAAGAAGGGCGGTGATATCCAGCCCCCTCCTCTCTCCCTCGGCGATTAGATATCCGGTAATGCCAGAGACTATTCCATTCTGGATTCTCTTGATTCCGACATTATCCAAGTTATTACGCCCGCTGGGCTTAGAGGAAACTCCCCACAAGTCACTGTCCTCCTTGATTCCGAGATCGTTGCTTATCACTCCATCTACAACATACAGTGTATCGAATCCTCCTTTCGTGAACCACTCTAGTACTGTCTCTCCGAAATATGCGTCGTTCTCGGGGGGAAATTGTATCTCGGCTGTGAATACCCCGATTCCGTCTCCCTGGTACACCCTGACAGGGTGCTTTGGGACGGAATCATGGATGAGAGCTATGGCAGGGAACTTTGGGTGCATTACAGTCCCCATTGGAGAAAGCTCCAGAGATCTGATGAGATGTGTTGCGGCGATAACGCCAACCGAGCCAACCGTTGAAAAGCCACAGACAGCTATTCCCCCGAGTCTAGAGGGGTCTGCCTCTGAATGCAAAACCAATGGATACGCCGTATTGGATTCCTCTGCCATGTTTGTCGCTCTAGCTAGGTGCATTTCAATATCTCGTTCTGTGGATTCGTCGAAAGTAGCTACTGTAATGTGATGTTAAGGAATCTGAAGAAATAATAACTTCAAATATCCCCCTTTGCAGGGACGAGTATGACTGAGGAGGTTTCGGGGCCTATTGGGCGTATTTTCATTAGAGTGGGCTCCGAAGAAATTGATCTAGCAGGCACCGATTCTGAATTAGAGGGTTCTTTGACCAAGATTCTGAAGACTGATACTTGGCAGTCAGCTCTCTCCAAGATTAGGAAATCTAGAGATTCGGCCATAGAGGTGGCAACCAAATCCGCTTTGGAGGCTAAGATACCTGAAAGGGGGTCTTCTTTCGGACACCTACTGCGTACATGTGGTATTGACAAGACGGGGGACATAATTCTCGCCTCTATCCACTACCTTAGGTCCGTGGAGAGGGAGGCAAACACCCCACCACGCGAAATTCGTCGCTTAATTTCCCAAACAGGTAGGTGGACAGAGGAGGAAGTAGAGAAATGGAATCTCTCCCTCTACATCAACAGGATGATCGAGGGAGGAACTACGGAAAGGGGCAGGGGCCCTCTGCTCGGGTTTCCCTCTGGTTCCCCTGAAAAGAATCGCTTCGTGATTCTAACCGAAGCAGGACTCGACTACCTAGAGGACTTGTCTATTGGTGAGTAATATGACAGAAGATCCCAAAGATTGGTCATATACTTCTCACATTGGTAAGGACCTTCGTGGCGTGGATCTATCGGGAGCGGACCTAAGGAGAGCGGTTTTCGACAGGGCTGACTTGGAAGGAGCTGACTTATCGGGAGCGGACATGAGAAAGGCCTCATTCAAGGAAGCCAATCTAATGAAGGCCGCATTTGATGATGCGGATATGCGCGACGCGGTGTTCCTCAAAGCAAAGATGAATTTATCCAATTTTCAAGGAACTAAACTAGATGGGGCCGATTTGAGAGGCATCAGGGGCAGATATGCTATCTGGAGAAACGCGAACTGGTGGGATGCTAGAATGAACGACGACTTACGGAAGGCACTGACTAAGAAGTGGCCGAGGGAAGATGAGTGACTATTGATCCATGAGCTTTGAAAGGCCTTCGCGCATCCAATCTGGGACCGGAATCTTACTCTTTATCTCCTTCATCATAACGCAGACTGTGACCTGTTTGGAAGTCCAGCAGACGGTATCATCTTGATTTCTGAATTCATATTCCCATGTGATGGATGAGGAGCCTATTTCCGTAACTGAAATATTGCATTTTACCGTATCTCCATAGGAAAGCGGGTGATGGAACTCGGCCTCGCTATATACTAATGGGAATCCGATCCCCTCCTCAGTCAGGATCTCATTATAGTGGCGACCGCAAGAGTACTCCCAAGACTCCTCATAGAATCTATGGGCCAAATCCCAGAATCTAGGATAGTAAACGATTTTTGCTAGGTCGACCATTGGAAAGTCGACGCGTCGAGACGAGGTGAATGGCATGTTATGAAACTGAGATGAGGAGGTAACAAATGTAATTTACCGTGGACCGTAGGACTAGATGGAGGTTGAGTATGACTGGACAAATGACAAAGATAGGTTTAGCGGCAAGTGCTATTTCGATAATCGCATCGATTTACATTTATTTCTCCCACGGAGATGGTGGTGATCCCATGCTAGGGATTTTCGTCGGACTTTGGGCGCCAACACTGATTCTGTTTTCACAAGAAATAGACAAGATGAGCGAGTGAATGGCGGACCCACCGCGATTCGAACACGGGTTACAAGCTCCGCAAGCTCATGTGATATCCAGGCTACACTATGGGTCCAGCGAGTTTT
>MDSW01109260.1_pt1 | contig 23079 bp, 22 predicted proteins | sample 811171 | NCBI WGS metagenome assembly MDSW01 (sample SAMN05326641, study PRJNA326480) | marine metagenome | isolation source: seawater | place: Atlantic Ocean: North West | collected 2012 | reverse complement strand
CTTTATCGGTTAAATCTTCTTTTTTACCCTTAGGTTGAAAAACTATCATTAAATGCAATGGACAATATGAAAATTTATCAATTGTTTTTCTTCCACAAAAAGATGAATCCCTTTCATTTGGATGACCTTCCATATATTTACATGTATTTTCAGTTAATTCCTCCAAATTTAAATTTTTTGCTGGTTCAAAATTTTTATCTAGAAGCAATGATTTAAATTTGTGTTTTCTAGATCTTTTAATTTTATTATCATCATTTAATTGTTCTTTATTTTTATTATTATAATTTAATTTCCTGTGCTTAATCTTGGCACTCAGAGACATTCTGTGTGCTTTACCTATTACTGCATTTCTACTGACGCCTCCAATTATTTCAGCTATTTGACTTGCAGTGTTACCCTTGCCCCATAGTTCTTTTAATTTTTCTATTTTATCTACAGTCCAACTCATATACTACATTTAGTGTTTAATTTAATTATATATCAATATAATGTAATACATACTTAAAAAACAATTTAAACAAGCTTTTTTTTTAATTTTTACACAATATTTTTAAAAAGTTTGTTAATAAAAACTAATGGTTGAATTACATAAAAAATATAAAATTGGTGTAAGAAGATTCAATATAAATTGGGTTGGTGCTTATACACTTTATATAAAAGAAACTTTAAGATTTTTATCGGTTTTTGGTCAAACTATAGTTGGACCAATAGTGACATCTTTACTTTTTTTGCTTGTTATATCTCTCGCTATAGGTGAAACAAGACCTAATGTTTTAGGAGTTGAATATATATTATTTTTAGCTCCAGGTTTAATTGCTATGCAAGTAATTCAACAAGCTTTTTCTCACTCATCCTCGTCACTTTTAATGGGAAAAGTTATGGGAAATATAGTTGATATGATCGGAGCACCACTTTCAGCATCTGAAGTTACATTTGCATTAATTTTTGCATCAATAACAAGATCATTAATGATATCAATTATTTCCATAATCACATTTTCTATATTTATTGACATTGCGATAAAAAATTATTTTATCTTTTTTACATATCTTTTTGTTAGCTCATTTATTATGGGAGCAGCTGGATTTATAGCTGGACTTTGGGCAGACAAATTTGATCATATGGCAACTGTAACAAATTTTGTTATCGTGCCTTTATCGTTTTTATCTGGAACTTTTTATTCACTAGAGAAATTGCCTAATTTTTTAGTAACTCTAAGTTACTATAATCCATTTTTTCATATGATTGATGGATTTAGATACTCTTTTATCAACAATATGGATGGCTCGATAAAATTTGGTTTGAACTATTTATTCTTAGTATCAATTGTATTATGGATAATTGCATATACTCTTTATAAGAAAGGATATAAAATTAAGTCATAATTAGGGATACAAATATGAGTAAATTAGTCAATAATTATAATCGGAGAAAAATCTCATTTAAATATGGAAGAGGAAGTTTTTTATATGCAAATAATGGTAAGAAATATTTAGATTTTGTTCAAGGAATAGCAGTAAACTCCTTAGGTCACGCACATCCAAAACTAATAAGCACGATTAAAAAACAATCCAAAAAACTTTGGCATATTTCAAATGCTTTTATTATTCCTGAGGGAGAAAAATTAGCACAAAAAATAACAAAAAAAACGTTTGCTGATTATGTAATGTTTCAAAATAGTGGAGCAGAAGCGACTGAGGCAGCAATTAAAGTTGCAAGAAGATATTTTTATTCAATTGGTAAACCAAAAAAAAATAGAATTTTATGCATTAAAAATTCTTTTCATGGAAGAACTTTGGCGGCAATATATGCAAGTGGTTCAAAAAAAATGACAGAAGGATTTGGACCAAAGGTTGATGGATTCGATCATTTTAAATTTGGTGATCATCAATCTTTAAAAAAAAAAAATAAAAAAAAATACAGCAGCTATTATGGTTGAAACTATATTGGGCGAGGGTGGCATAAAGGTCATACCAGATTGATGTTTAAAAGAACTAAGAAGAATTTGTAACAAAAAGAATATATTGTTAATACTTGATGAGGTTCAATGCGGTATTGGACGCTCGGGTGATTTTTTTGCATTTGAAAAATCGGGAGTAAAACCAGATATTGTTCCAATTGCAAAAGGAATTGGTGGAGGATTTCCAATTGGAGCCGTCTTAATGAATAAAAAAGTTGCATCAAAGATGACACCAGGAACCCACGGCTCAACATTTGGTGGAAATCCACTTGCTATGGCTGTAGGAAATTCAGTTATGGATATTGTATCTCAAAAAGAATTTTTAAAAAATGTAAAAAAAATTTCAAATTATTTTTTAATGAAATTAAATGAAATTAAAGATCTTTATCCAGAGATAATTAAAGAAATAAGAGGCCGAGGTTTGTTAATCGGAATACAACTTAATAAAAGCCAAGTTAAGTTTATTAATAAATTAATGGAAAATAAGTTATTAACAATTAGAGCAGCAGAAAATGTAATAAGAATTTTACCACCTCTAAATGTAAAGAAAAGTGAAATTGATCATGCTCTAAAAATAATCAAAAAAGTTTGTTCAGAAATTAATTAAAATGAAACATTTTATAAATTTAAAAGATATTCCCGCAAAAGATTTAAAGAAAATTATTGTAGACGCGAAAAAAAGAAAATACTTAAGAAAAAAACTTAATACCCTTGAGGTTGATAAAGGAGCTCCATTAAAAGGAAAAATCTTAATTCAAATGTTTGAAAAAGCAAGTTCTAGAACAAGAATAAGTTTTTATTTAGCAATCAAACAGCTTGGTGGAGGCACCTTAACTTTAAGGTCTAATGAATTACATTTAGGTCAAGGCGGTGAAAGTATAGAGGATACAGCGAAAATATTATCCACTTACGGTGATGGTTTTATGTTTAGAACTGATAGTGATAAAAAAGTTGAAAAATTTAAAAAACATTTATCCATTCCAATTATAAATGGATTGAGTCCGTCATCACATCCAACTCAAGTCCTATCTGATGTATTCACAGTTGAGGAAATAAAAAAAACACCAATATCTAAACTCAATATTTGCTGGATTGGAGACTCGAATAATGTTTTAGATAGTTTAATAGCGGCATCTGTAAAGTTTTCATTTAAATTAAAAATTGGTTGTCCAAAAAAATTTGAGCCTAGTAAAAAAATAAGAGATTGGGTAAAAAAAAATAACAAAAAAATATTTATTTATAATGATGCAAAAAAAGCTGTTAATGGCGCAGATGTTATTTTTTCAGATAAGGTAATATCTTTAAATGATAAGGTGAATAAGCTTAAAAAAATTAATCAATTTAAAAAATTTAAAATCAATAAAAAGTTAATCAACTATGCAAAAAAAGATTGTATATTTTTACATTGTTTACCTCGTGGTTCAGAAGTTGCTGATGAAGTTTTCTTAGGAAAAAAATCCTATGTGTGGCAACAAGCGCTTAATAGAGTACATGTTCAAAAAAGTATTCTTTTATATTGTTTTGGAAAGTTAAGGTAAGCTTCTTGGATTATCGCTATTTTGATTTAAATATAAAATTACAGATGCTCTATCTTTCTCATCTTTTAGCCCTGCAAAGCCCATTTTATTTCCTTTTATCCAAGATGAAGGTTTAATTAAAAACCCGTTCATTTCTTCCCATGTCCATTCTTTTTTGTAAGACATTAGTGATTTTGAATATTTATAATCTTCAACCGCTCCCACAGGTCTAAACATCACATTCCATAATTTCGGCCCAATTTTATTTCCTCCACCCTCTTTAATGCTATGACATGCAGCACATTTTTTAAATACTTTTTCACCATGTGCTAAATCTGCTAGAGCAAACATAGCATTTAAATCTAATTGTGAATCTTTTTTACTTTCTTTTTCTGATCCCTCAGGAGCATCGACTTTATATGCAACAACAGGACCAGGGTCCTTATTGAAAAAAAAATCAGAAATTTTGCCTATACCAAATACAACTAATATAGTTATTAGAATTGCAGATATAACTTTTTGAATTTCAAATGAGTTCATTAATTTTTTATGTCTTTTAACCCTATAACATGTTAAATCACAAAATACTTAAATAATTTAATTTGGTTATTTGCGTCTCTTAGACGCATAAATTACTTAATTTATAATGCAAAAAACATTAATATTAATACCATCAAGGCTCTCAGCTTCAAGGTTGCCTAAAAAACCGTTGCTTAAAATAAATGGTAAATCAATTATTTCTCATGTTGTAAATAGAGCTAAGCATGCAAAATTAGGGATAGTTTATGTAGCTACAGAAGATTATGAAATATTAAATGATGTAAAAAAAAATGGTGGTAAAGCAATAATTACAAGTAACAAACATAAAACAGGAACTGATAGAATTTATGAATGTTTTACTAAATTAAAAAAAAAAAACGTTAAATATATATTAAATATTCAAGGTGATGAGCCTAATGTAAATATTAATGATATTAAAAAATTACATAAATTTGCAGTTAAAAATAATTCAGATATGGCAACCTTAGCATCAGAAATTGATAATAATAAAGTTTTAAATAATAAAAATATAGTTAAAGTTATTATTAATTCTAAGCTAACAAAATATAATTTTCCTCGTGCAATAGATTTTAAAAGAATAGTGAAAACTAAAAAAAATGTATATCAACATATTGGAGTTTATATTTTTAAAGTGAATACATTAAAAAACTTTGTAAACCTAAAACAATCAAAAAAAGAGATCAAAAATAAACTTGAACAAATGAGAGCAATTGAAAATGGAATTAAAATTAATGTGACTTTAGCAAGTAAACCTTCGATTGGAATAGATACATTAGAAGATTATGTAGAATTAAAAAAAATAATGGAATATAAATCTTAAAATATGAAAATAGCTTATCAAGGAATTGCAGGAAGTTACAGTGAAAGTTGTGCAAAGGAAAATTATCCACAAGCAGAAACTATACCTTGTAGAACTTTTCAAGATGCATTTGAATTAGCAAAAAATGATTCAAATATTAAAGCAATTATACCTGAACAAAATCAATTAATAGGATCTATTAATATTGAAACCTTAATTTTAAAATATAGATTAAATATCTTTGCTGAACATTTTTTTCCAATAAATCATAATTTACTTGTTATACCTGGAACAAAAATTGATGATATTAAAGATGTTTACTCTCATACTGCTGCATTAAGCCAGGTAAATAGTTTTATAAGAAAATATAAAATTAAAGAAAATGTAATGGCTGATACTGCTGGGAGTGCTGCTTATATTTCATCATTAAAAGATAAAACAAAAGCAGCTATTGCTTCTAAATTGAGTTCTCAAATTTATGGATTGGAAATTTTAAAGTCAGATATTCAAGATGACAAAGAAAATTTTACTAGATTTCTTGTTTTTCAAAAAAATATATCGCAACCTGAATTTAAATCAGAAGAAAAATATATTACATCTTTTATTTTTAAACTTAAAAATAAACCTGCGGCACTATTTCAATCTCTTACAGGAATGAGTCTAAGACAAGTTGACATGACCAAGTTGCATTCTTTTCCTGAAAAAGGAACTTTTTCTTCATATTACTTTTTTTGCGAGGTGCAAGGTCACATATCTGAAGAAAAAGTAGAGGGTGCCTTAAAAGATTTAGAGATACATTGTTCAGAGTTTCAATTATTGGGTGTGTTTAATCAAGATTCTTTCAGAAAAAAATAGTCATAAAAATAAATTTTTTATGAATAAAAAAATTTTACTGATATAATAAAATGGGTCAATCAGGTGGATATACGGCAAATCCTGTCAGATTCGAAAGAAAGCAGCAGTAACCAGTATTTTTCTAGGTTGATTGGCCCAATTTAAAAAGTTATGACAATCAATTCAAAAATATTAGCCTTAAAATATAGACCTTCAAATTTTGATGATCTGGTAGGTCAAGAAATAATTGGTGAAACAATTTTTAATTCAATAAAATTAAAAAAAATTCCTAATGCATATTTATTTACAGGTATAAGGGGAGTTGGGAAAACTACAGCTGCAAGAATAGTTGCAAAGTCACTTAATTGTTCAAATGGAATTGAAAAATTGTGCAAAAAAGATTTATGTGAAAATTGCAAAGCTATAAGTGAGTCAAATCATATAGATGTTCTTGAAATGGATGCAGCAAGCAAAACTGGTGTAGATGATGTCAGAGATTTGATTGAATTTTCTAGATATGGACCTTCAACTGCAAACTATAAAATTTTTATTATTGATGAAGTACATATGTTAAGTAAACAAGCTTTTAATGCACTACTTAAAACACTTGAAGAACCTCCGGAGTACCTTAAATTTATTTTCGCTACTACTGAAGTAAAAAAAATACCAATTACTGTTCTATCAAGATGCCAAAGATTTGATTTACCGCGAATAAAATCTAAAGAACTTTTTGATTATATTAAAAAAATTAAAGATATAGAAAAAGGAAATATAAACGATGATGTAATTAAATTAATTGTAAAAATTTCTGAGGGGTCAGTAAGAGACGCTTTGTCTTTATTGGATAGAGCAATGATAACATTTCCAAAGGATAAAGAGTTAGATTTAGATACAGCACAAAATATTTTTGGCTATTTTGATAAAAGTTATTTGATAAATTTAATAAGATGTATCCTTGAAGGTGAAGAAAATAAGGTAATTGAAATCTATAGATCAATTTACAACAAAGGAATAGATCCAAAAAATTTCCTAAATGATTTTCTTGAGATTTTATACTATTTCAAAAATATTGAATCACTTAAACTTGAAGGTAATAACTTTTCAATAAATGACAATGAGTTTGATGAGATAAAAGATATTTCAAAAAAAATAGATACTAAAGTATTATTAAATTATTGGCAATTCACTCTTAAAACACTTGAAGAAATAGAAATAGTTTCAAATCAAAATTTATCAATAGAAATGTTCTTGGTTAGACTAATGTATTTATCAGATATAATTCAGCCAAAAGAACAAAAACAGAACCAAAGTTATTCGAATGATAAATCAATTGAAATTAATATAAATCAACAAAAAAAAATTGAAAATATTGATAATGATGAAAATACAAATAAAACAATCAGCCAGATTAAAAATATGATTCAAGAAGATAAATTAAAAAAAATTGATTTTATAAAAATAAATAGTTTCGAAGATTTAGTAAAAACTTGTTTAGAAAAAAAAGAATTACATATAAAATATGAACTTGAGACAAATGTAAATTTAGTAAGTTTTAAAAAACAAAGAATAGAAATTTCTTTCAATGAAAATTTAAATAAAAATTTTGTGAAAGATTTATCTCTTAAATTATTTGAATGGACTAATCTGAGATGGATAATTGCATTTTCAAAAGAAGATGGAAAACCCTCTTTAAAAGAGGCACATAAAATAAATAAATCTAAAATATTGTCATCAAAAGACAAAAGTGAGTTAATAAAAAGTATGGAGGAAGTTTTTTCCGATATAGAACTTGTAGATGTTGAATTAAATAAAAATTGATGACAGATTTCTCAAAAATTTTAGATAAGGCTAAAGAATTGGAAAATATGATGAAAGATAGCCAAGAAAAAATTAAAAATATTAGAGTAGAAGGTATATCGGGTGGCAACGCTGTAAAAGTTATACTCAATGGGGACGGAGAAATCGTTAATTTACATATATCTTCTGAAATACTTGAAGAAGATAAAAGTGTAGTCGAGGATTTGATAAAAGCTGCACACAATAACGCAAAAACACAATTAAAAGTTAAAACTTCTGAAGAAATATCTAAGGCCACAGGGGGATTGGGTGTGTCAGGTTTTAAATGGCCCCTTTAAATTTATAAATGCAAAATATAAGCGAAATAGACGAACTAGTTAAATTGATATCAAAACTTCCTGGTTTAGGTCCAAAATCAGCAAAAAGGATTGTGTTAAAACTCATAAATAACAGAGAAGAATTAACAAAACCCATGGCAAAAGCATTAGCCGAAGTTTATAATGGTGTATCTAGATGTAAAACTTGTGGTTCCTTAAAATCTAATTCTTTAGGCTGTAATAATTGTAATAATTCAAAAAATAAATTTAATAAAATTTGTATAGTTGAGAATATATCCGATCAATGGACAATTGAAAATTCAAAAATATTCCAAGGATATTATCATATACTAGGCGGAACAATATCAAGTGTAAATGGTTCTTCAAAACAAGATTTGTTAATAGATTCATTAATTAAAAGAATTAAAGATGAAAAAATTGATGAGGTTATTCTAGCGACAAGTGCTACTATTGAAGGTCAAACAACTGCATTCTATATTCAAAATAGTTTAAAAGATATTGAAGTTAAAATTTCAAAATTAGCACAAGGATTACCCATAGGTGGTGAAATAGAAAATTTAGATGATGGCACTTTAGTGTCTGCATTTAAAAACAGGAAAAATATATAAAAAACTAATTTTTTTTAATAATCCTGTTTAAATGTAAAAGTGGTTCGGTATAACCTGATGGTTGATGTCTACCTTGGAAAATCAATTCACAAGCTGTTTTAAAAGCAATCGATTTATCATACTCAGGAGACATACTTTTATATAAAGGATCGTTTGTATTTTGTTTGTCAACTACTTTAGCCATTTTTTTTAAAATCTCTAAAACTTGTTTTTTGCTACAAATTCCATGATGTAACCAGTTAGCGATATGTTGAGATGAAATTCTCAAAGTAGCTCTATCCTCCATTAAACCGATATTATTAATATCAGGAACTTTTGAGCATCCAATTCCTTGATCTATCCATCTTACTACATATCCAAGTATAGTCTGTGCACTGTTTGATACCTCCTTATTTATATCTTCTAGCGACCAATTTGGATTTTTGATAATTGGAATATTTAAAAGATTAGAAACTTGTGTTTTTTTCCTTTTTTTCAGTTGCTTGTGTATTTTAAAAACATCTATCTCATGATAATGGAGTGAATGTAACGCAGCTGCTGTAGGTGATGGAACCCAGGCACAATTAGCACCAGCTTCTAGATGAGATATTTTTTGTTTCATCATATCTGACATTTTATCAGGCATTGCCCACATACCCTTTCCAATTTGTGCTAAACCAGAAAAACCACAAGCTAATCCAATATCAACATTATTATTTTCATACGCATTTATCCATGATGATGTTTTCATATCTCCTTTTTTAATCATAGGACCAGCTTCCATTGAGGTATGCATTTCATCTCCAGTACGATCTAAAAATCCTGTATTAATAAAAAAAACTCTATGTTTTAAAGCTCTAATACATTCCTTTAAATTAACTGAGGTTCTTCTTTCCTCATCCATTATTCCACATTTAATTGTATTTTTTTTTAAACCAATCGCTGACTCTACTTTACTAAATATTAGATCTGTAAATCTTGCTTCTTCAGGACCATGCATTTTAGGTTTGACTATATAAATTGATCCATTTCTAGAATTTTTTCTTATTTTAATATCATGTAGACATGCAACAGATATTATAAAAGCATCCATAATACCCTCAGGAATCTCAGAGCCATCAGACAAAAGAATTGATGGATTGGTCATTAAATGTCCAACATTTCTATTTAATAACAGCGATCTTCCATGCAAATAAGACAATTCGCCATTTTTTTTTAAAAATTTTCTATCTGGATTTAATTTTCTTGCCAACTTTTTTCCATTTTTTTCAAACTCTGCCTTAAGATTACCCTTCATAAGACCTAACCAGTTTCTATATCCCAATACTTTATCCTTAGCATCGACTCCAGCTACAGAATCTTCATGATCACAAATTGTTGTCACAGCAGATTCTAATATAATATCAGATATCCCAGCAGGATCACTTTTTGCACTAAAAGCATCTGGGTTTATAATTACTTCAACATGAAGATTGTTATTTTTAAGAATTATAGCTGAGGGTTTATTTGTTTTACCTCTGTATCCAATAAATTTATTTGAATCTTTAATAGTTGTCTTTTCATTAATTAAATTTAAAATTAAATTTTTTTTTTCAATAATAATTTCAGATACTTGTGACCAACTATTTTTTTTTAAAGTAAAGTGCTGATCTAAAAATTTCTTTGTAAATTTAATTACTTCTTCTCCCCTTTCGGGATCATATCTTTCGCTAGCAGACTCATCTGATTCAATTACATCTGTACCATAAAGACTATCATATAAACTCATCCATCTAGCATTAGCTGCGTTTAATGCATATCTTGAGTTCATAATTGGAACTACTAATTGTGGAGCTGCGATACTTGAAATTTCTTGGTCTATATTTTTTGTTTCAATTTTAAAATCTGGACCTGTTTTAGTCAAATAACCAATCTTCGTTAAAAATTTTTCATATTCTTTTTTATTGATATTAGGGTTTTCAATATGCCATGCATCAATATCCATTTGCATTTTTTCTCTAATTTTAATTAATTTTTTATTTTCTGGCGTCAATTGATGAACAATCAGATCAAACTTTTCCCAAAAATCCTTTTGATTAATCTTTGTTTCAGGTATTAATTCTTCATTAATAAATTTATATAATTCTTCAGATACTGACAAATTTCCTATTTTTGTATATTTTTCAATTTTATTCATAAAATTTAATTTTTATAATTGACATCATATTGCCTTTTTTTGATATAATAAATCATTTTTTATGAAAAATTATTTAAATTTTGAAAATGATATTAAAAATTTAGAAACTGAATTAGAAAGTTTAAAAGATCCTTACAATCAATCTGGTTTGAGCGAGGTCGACACAAATAAAATTTCAAGCTTGCAAAATGAAATTGAAAACAGGTTAGAAAAAATTTACTCAAATTTAAATGCATGGGAAACAGCTTTAGTAGCAAGACATGAAGATAGGCCCAAAGCTAAATTTTTTATGGATAATCTTTTTGAGGACTTTGTTACATTATCAGGTGATAGATTTTATGGAGAAGACAAATCAGTTATAAGTGGATTTGCAAAATTTGAAGGAAAATCTGTTCTAGTTATTGGTCAAGAAAAGGGTGAGGATTTAGAAACAAGAATTGACAGAAATTTTGGAATGATGAGGCCAGAAGGTTATAGAAAGACAATAAGATTAATGAAATTGGCTAATAAATTTAAAATTCCTATAATGGTTTTTGTAGATACTCCAGGCGCGTATCCAGGCGTTGGTGCAGAAGAAAGAGGCCAAGCTGAGGCAATAGCAAGATCTATAGAATGTTCGATGAATTTATCTGTGCCGACCATATCTGTAATTATTGGAGAAGGAGGCTCTGGAGGTGCTATCGCTCTAGCATCATCAAATAAAGTTTTAATGTTAGAAAATTCAATTTACTCAGTAATTTCACCTGAGGGATGCGCTACAATTTTATGGAGAGATCCAAAAAAAACTTTAGAGGCTTCAGAAGCTATGAAACTTTCAGCTAAAGATCTTTTAAAACTCGAAATAATAGATGAAATTATAGCTGAACCAGTTGGGGGAGCTCACAGAGATAGAGATTTAGTATTAGATAATGTCAGAAGCTCATTAAGAAAAAATTTAAACCATTTCTCTAATATGAGTGAGGACGAAATTTTAACACACAGAAAAAATAAATTTTTAAATATTGGTAGATCAAAAGGATTTGTAACTAATAAAGATATTTCTGATAATTTGGTTATGCAAAATTCGTTAATTCAAAATATTAAAACAAAAATTTATAGAAATAAAAAAATTACTTTTTCTTTAATATTTTCATTAGCATTATTGTTAACAATTATCATTTTTTTATAAAGCTCCACAACAGTGTTTGAATTTTTTTCCAGTTGCAGGACATTTTTCATTTCTTGAAATCTTTTCGTTCTTTTTTATCATATATAAGCATTTTGGATTAGATGTTTTTATTTTATTTTTAGTTTCTATATTGTTTTCATCTGTAACAACTTTTAAATTCAATAATATAGTAATAAAATCTGATTTAAGCTTATTTAATAAGTTTTCAAACAAATTAAATGCCTCTTTTTTATATTCAATAAGAGGATCCCTTTGACCATATGATCTCAATCCTATAACAGTCCTAAGTTGTTCCAAGTATTGAATATGAGACGTCCAGTTTTGATCTATTAATTGTAGAAATATTCTTTTTTCAATTTCATCTGATCTATCTTTACCTAAAATGTTTTCTCTTTGAATTCTTTGATCACTAAATTTTTTATATATATTTTTCTTAAATTGTTCATTATCCATCTCTAAAAATGAATCAATCTCTTCATTTGCAAATGCCTTTCCAGAAAGTTGTTTAAAATAATTTTTAAAATCACTATTTTTTGGATTTGATAAGTATTTTTTTTTATGGTCTAATAATATTAAAATAATTTCATTCAAAAATTCATCACTGATTGATAAAGAATTCTTTGAATTAATTATATTATTTCTTTGTGTGAAAATAACATGACGCTGGTCATTTAATACATTGTCAAATTTTAATAATGTTTTTCTTACATCAAAATTTCTAGCTTCAACTTTTTGCTGTGCTCTCTCTAAAGCTTTATTAATCCATGGATGATCAATACTTTCTCCATCTTTTAAACCTAGCTTTTCTAACATATTATTCATAGAGTCTGATCCAAATATTCTCATTAGATCATCCTCTAGACTAACAAAAAATATTGAATTACCCTCGTCACCTTGTCTCCCAGATCTTCCCCTTGCTTGGTTGTCTACTCTTCTACTTTCCATTCTTTCGGTTCCAATTACAAACAACCCCCCAAAAGATTTTATTTCTGCCTTAGATGCCTCAGTAAAATCTTTTCCTCCAAGTTTTATATCGACACCTCTACCTGAAATGCTTGTTGTAATAATTACTGAGTTTTTTTTACCAGCGTTAGCGATTATTTCAGCCTCTTTTTCATGATTTTTTGCATTTAAAACTAAATGATTAATTTTTTTTTTTGCTAAAAGATTTGAATAATGTTCAGATTTATTTACACTTGCAGTAAATACTAAAATAGGTTGACCTGTAGAATTTATTTCGCTTACCTTTTTGATAATTGCATCATCTTTTTCTTTAGCAGTTCTAAAAATTTTGTCATTCCAATCTTTTCTTATCATTTTATTATTTGTTGGAATTGACACAACGGGTAGACTATAAATTTCAAAAAATTCTTCAGCCTCTGTAGCGGCAGTCCCTGTACAACCTGATAATTTTTTATAAAGTTTAAAATAATTCTGATATGTTATTGAAGCTACTGTCTGATTTTCAGACTGAACTTTTACTTTTTCTTTAGCCTCAATACTTTGGTGTAAGCCATCTCCGAATCTTCTTCCAGGTAATTGTCTTCCAGTTTGTTCATCTATAATGATAATTTGATTATCGTTAATAATATAATCTCTTCCATTAAGAAATAGATGGTTAGCCCTAAGTGCTTGATTTACTAAATGGACTAAAATTAGATTTTCAGGGTCATAAAAATTTTCATTTTTAAGCATTCCTGCAGATGAAAATATTTTCTCAATATTATCTATTCCTTTATTAGTTAATAAAATATTTTTGTCTTTTTCATCTATCTCAAAATCATCTTTTGTTAAATTTTTTACTAATTTATCTACAGCAAGATATTGGGCAGTTTTATCTTCTATTGCACCTGATATAATTAGAGGGGTTCTTGCTTCATCTATTAAACAAGAATCAATTTCATCTACAATTGCATAGTTGTGTCCTCTTTGGACCATACTATCTTTAGAATATTTCATATTATCTCTTAGATAATCGAACCCAAGTTCTGAATTTGTTGCATAAGTAATGTCGCAATTATAATTTTTTCTTCTCTCTTCATCAGATTGTCCATTATTTATATAACCAGCGTTTAAACCCAAAAAATTATAAATCTTCCCCATATTTTCACAGTCTCTCTTTGCAAGATAATCATTTACAGTCACTATATGCACTCCTTTATTTTCTAAAGCATTTAAATAGGCAGACAAAGTAATAGTTAAAGTTTTTCCCTCTCCAGTTTTCATTTCTGCAATTTTGTTCTGGTGCAATACAACACCCCCAATTAATTGAACATCAAAGTGTTTTTCAGATCTAACCCTGTTTGACGCCTCTTTAACCAATGAAAATGCCTCAGGCAAAATTTTATCTAATGAAATTCCTTTTTTGAGTTTTTCTTTTAATTCGTTAGTTTTTTTTGGAAACTGGTCATCTCTTAATGCTTTTATATCTTTTTCCAGTATATTTATATCTTTAACAATTTTATCTAATTTGTTTAATTCTTTTTGATTTCCAGTTTTGATGAATTTTGATAAAAAATTTAATGGATTAAGCATTTTTTTTATAATGATATATAGTTTAATTGTTTATTCTAATATAGTGTTAAAATAATTATTTTAAATAGCATGACTTTTAATTTTAATAACTTTTTTGAAACTCGAAATAAAAACTCAAAAATGGGACATTTTCAAGATTTAGAGCATATAGACGGATTATCTATTTCTACTACATCTGCTAATTTATATAACAAAAAGAGAGACGATTTAGTTATGTTTTATTTTAGAGATGGTGCTAATCATGCATCTGTTTATACTCAATCTAAAATAGTTTCAGAAAATATAAAGTGGAATCGAAATATTAATTCAAAAAAAATCAAAGCACTTCTAGTCAATACAAGAAATGCAAATGCTTTTACTGGTAAAGAGGGATATAAAAGTTTAAAATTATTAGCAGAAGAATTATCAAGTAGACTTTCTGATAAACAAAAACTTGACGAGGAAAAACCATTTAAAATAAAACCAACAGATATTATCTTTGCTTGTACTGGAACAATTGGTGAAAAGTTTCCTAAAGACAAAATTTTTGCATCTATACCTGATCTCATAAACAAGATCAAATATACGCAAAATAAATATATTTGGATGAAGGCAGCCATGGGAATCCTTACGACAGATTTAATACCTAAACTTTCAATGGAAGAATGCTTGATTGGAAATAAAAAAATTAAAATTTATGGTATTGCAAAAGGATCAGGTATGATTTATCCAAATATGGCTACAACTTTAGGGTTCATATTTACAGATGCCTCAATATCAAAAAATATTTTACAAAAACTATTAAAAAAAAATATCACCAATACATTTAATGCAATAACTTGCGACGGTGATACCAGTACAAATGATATGGTTTCATTATTTGCAACGGGCAAAGCAAATAACTCAGAAATTAAAAATATAAATGACGAAAAACTTAAAAATTTTGACAAATCCCTTTTTAAGGTTTTATTAAATCTTGCAAAAAGAGTTGCTGCTGATGGTGAAGGTGCATCTAAATTTATATCTATAAGAGTTAAAAATTGTAAAACAGAAAATGATGCAAAAAAGATTTCTTTTTCGATAGCAAACTCTCCTTTAGTAAAGACTGCAATTTCAGGGGAAGATCCTAATTGGGGTAGAATTGTTATGGCTATTGGAAAATCTTATGTTGGTATTAAAATTAACAAATTATTTTTAAACTTTGGAATGCATAAAATTATCGAAAATGGAACTTTGTCAAAATCATATGTTGAAAAAGAAGTTGCAAATTATATGAAAAATGAAAATATTGATATAATAGTTGACTTAGGACTTGGTAAAAAAGAATTTACATCTTACACCATGGATTTAACAAAAAAATATATAGAAATTAATTCTGATTATAGATCATAAGAATTATTAAAAAAGAATGATTAAATACAAATTAATTTGCAATAAATGTAAAATCAAATTTGATAGTTGGTTTTCTTCTTCAAAAGAATTTGAAAAATTGAAAAAAAAACATTTTTTAAGTTGTATAAGTTGCAATTCAAACAAAGTAGAGAAATCCTTAATGGCTCCTCAATTCATTAAAAAAACTCATAAATTGAGTAAAAAAGATGAAAAAAATAAAATAATTAAGACTAAATTGAAAGAATATAAGAAATTCATAAAAAATAATTTTGATTATGTTGGAAAAAATTTTGCTTATGAAGCAAGAGTTATGCATTATAATAAAAAAAAGCTTTCAAAGGGTATTTATGGAGATGCTTCTTTAAATGAAATTAAGGAGCTTAAAGAGGAAGGGATTCAAACTGAAATTATACCTTGGGTTAATGAAAATGAAAATTAAATCTTTTTAAACTCAGCGATATAATTTATTGATTTATCTTTGCTCAATTTCCAATAATTAGATAAAACATCAAACTTCATGCCATCAATTTTATTTAGTTTGAGTAAATTTTTTTCTCCTAAATGAACTAATTTAGATGGTTCAACAAATTTTTCCCAATCATGAGTTCCAATTGGAAGCCACCTGAGTACATACTCAGCTCCGATTATTGCAAATATATAAGATTTGAGAGTTTTGTTTATTGTGGCAATAAACATTAATCCATTTTTTTTTAATAATTTAGAGCTTTTTTCTATAAATAACTCTATATCCTCAACATGTTCAACTATTTCCAAGTTTAAAATTACATCAAATTTTTCCTTATGATTAAAATTTTCCGGCGATGCACATTTATAATTTATTTTTAATTTATTCTTTTTAATATGCGCTTTTGCGATATTAATATTTTTTTCAGAGGCATCAATACCAGTAACGTTTGCACCTAATCTACACATTGGTTCAGCTATTAATCCACCACCGCAACCAATATCTAAAATTTTTAGTTTAGATAAGGGAAAGGTTTTTTTATCAATATTAAAATGTTTAATTATATTTTCTTTAATATATTTTATCCTCAAAGGATTAAAAATATGTAGGGGTTTAAATTTTCCCTCAGGATTCCACCACTCATCAGCAATTTTGGAAAATTTATCTATTTCCTCTTTATTTATAGTAGTAGTTTTCATTGTATATTGACATTATAATTTAGATGTATTTTATCAATATATTTAAAAAATATAAAAATAATTATCAATGAAAATTATTGTCCTGAAATTTGGAGGTACCTCAGTTGGTACAGTAGATAGAATTAAAAAAGTGGCAGATATAATTAGAAACTATATTAAAAAAAAATATAAAGTAGTTGTAGTTTCTTCAGCAATGAGTGGTGTGACAAATGATTTACTTAAAAAATCAGAAAAAATTTCTAAAAAATTTGACTCAACTGAGCTCGATACGCTTCTTTCCACAGGAGAACAAGTTGCGTGCTCCTTGTTAGCAGGTAGGTTACGTCATCTTGGATATAACTCAAGATCTTGGCTAGCTTGGCAAATTCCAATAATAACTTCTGGAGAACATAATTCATCCAGAATAATTTATATTAATAAATCAAAAATCATTAAATACTTAAGATCTAATGGAATACCAATAATAACTGGTTTTCAAGGATTAAATAATAAAAATAGAATTACAACTTTAGGAAGGGGAGGATCAGATACAAGCGCGATAATGGTTGCTAAATTTTTAAAGGCCAACAAATGTATCATCTATACTGATGTTGTTGGTGTCATGACTACTGATCCAAGAGTTTTTAGTAAAGCCAAAAAAATTAAAGTTATTTCATATGAAGAAATGCTCGAGATGTCATCTCTAGGTTCTAAAGTGATGCAATCATCATCTGTTCAGGAGGCAAGATTAAATCGAATAGATGTTGATGTAAAATCGTCATTTAAAAATATTAGTGGAACATTAATAACCAAAAAGAAAAATATTTTAAATAACAAAATCATAACAGGGATTTCTTCAACAAAAGATGATGCTAAAGTAACTTTAATTGGTGTAAAAGATAAACCGGGCATAGCTGCTTCAATATTTAAACCTTTGTCTGTTAATAATATAAATGTAGATATGGTAGTACAAAATATATCATCTAATGGCAAAGAAACTGATTTAACATTTACAATAAAATCTGTGGATTTGAATAAGACACAAAATTTAATAAAATCAAATAAAAAAATTATTTTTAAAGAAATAAAGATTGATAAGAATGTTTCAAAAGTTTCTATAATAGGAGTTGGAATGATCACAACTCCTGGGGTAACTTATCGAATGTTTCAAGCTTTAAGTAAAAAGAAAATTAATATAATGGTTATCTCTACTTCAGAAATTAAAATTTCTGTTTTGATTGGTAGAAAACACTTGGTTAAAGCAGTTAAAGCTTTACATAAAGAATTTAAACTGAACAAGTAATATGAGCTTAAGACCTTTTAGGGATATAAAAAGAAAAAAAACAAAAGAAATTAATATTGGAGAAGTTCTTGTAGGAAATAATAATCCTATAATAGTTCAATCAATGACTAATACTTTAACTTCAAATGCTAAAAAAACATTAAAGCAAATTGAAGAAATATCAAAAGAAGGTGCTAAATTGGTTAGAGTATCTGTTCCAGATAAAGATAGTAGCATCGCTATGAAAGAAATCACCAAACATTCACCTGTTCCAGTAATAGCAGATATACATTATCATTACAAACGAGCTATCGAAGCAGCTGATAATGGGGCAAAATGTTTAAGAATTAACCCAGGAAATATTGGAGATAAAAAAAAAATAAAAGAAGTTATAGACGCTGCAAAAAATAATGACTGCGCTATTAGAGTCGGGGTGAATGCTGGTTCACTTGAAAAAGATATTTTAGAAAAATATAAAGAGCCTTGTCCAGAGGCTTTAGTTGAAAGTGCAATGAGAAATATCAAAATAATTGAAGATGAGGATTTTTATAATTTTAAAGTAAGTGTAAAATCATCTGATATATTTTTATCAATTGGTGCATACAGACAATTATCAAATTTAACAAATTATCCTTTACATTTAGGTATTACAGAATCTGGTAGTTTTGTACCTGGAAGTATTAAATCTTCAATAGGCATGGGTCTATTATTGCTAGAAGGCATTGGTGATACCATTAGAGTATCCTTATCTGATGATCCTGTCAAAGAAGTTAAAATAGGTAATGAAATTTTAAAATCTTTAAACCTCTTAGATAGAGGAGTCAAGATTATCTCATGTCCATCATGCGCTAGGCAAGGCTTTGATGTTATTAATACTGTAAAAATATTAGAAGAAAAACTTGCTCATATTAAAACTCCAATCACTCTCTCAATCATTGGATGTGTTGTAAACGGACCTGGGGAGGCAGCATTAACAGATATAGGAATTACTGGTGGAGGACAAGATAGCAATATGCTGTATTTAAATGGTATACAAAGCCATAAGCTTAGTAATAGTGAAATTATATCAAAAGTAGTATCTCTTGTTGAAAATAAAGCAGAAGAAATAGAAAAAAATAAATAATGTTACCATTAGACAAAGTTAGAGATATAATCTCTAAACATAATTCTCTTGAAAAAGATCTTTCAACAGGAAGTGTTGATAAAAAAAAATTTGCAGAGAAATCTAAAGAATACTCAGAACTTAATGACATAATTAATGAAGCAAAAGAATATCTGTCATTTGATAATGAGAAAATAGATTTGGAAAAAATTATTAATGATAAAAAAAGTGACGAAGACATAAAAGATTTTGCTAATAAAGAGTTATTAGATCTGATTAAAAAAAATGAAATAAATGAAAAAAAAATAAAAATTTATCTTTTACCAAAAGATGAAGCTGATTCAAAAAATGCAATTATTGAAATTAGAGCAGGTACTGGGGGTTTGGAGGCAAGTTTGTTTGCATCAGATTTATTTAAAATGTACGAAAAAGTTAGCCAGAAAAAAAAATGGTCGCTTGATATAATTAGTATTTCTAAAAGTGAAGCTGGAGGTCTCAAAGAAGTAATTGCAACTATTAAAGGAAAAAATATCTACTCATCGTTAAAATATGAAAGTGGTGTTCATAGAGTCCAAAGGGTTCCTGATACTGAAACACAAGGAAGAGTACATACATCGGCAGCTACGGTTGCTGTATTGCCTGAAGCTGAAGAAGTTGATCTTAAAATTGAAGATAAAGATCTTAGAATAGATGTTTTTAGAAGTAGTGGACCCGGTGGACAAAGCGTAAACACAACAGACTCAGCTGTTAGAATTACTCATATTCCATCAGGCATAGTTGTAAGTCAACAAGATGAAAAATCTCAAATAAGAAATAAAGAAAAAGGTCTTAAAATATTAAGATCTAGACTTTATGAAGCAGAAAGAAAAAAAAGAGATGAAGCGAGATCTAGAGACAGAAAAGATAAAATCGGCTCAGGAGATAGATCTGAGAGAATAAGAACTTATAATTTTCCACAAGGCAGAGTGACTGATCATAGAATTAATTTAACATTACATAAATTAGAAGAATTTATGCAAGGCGAAATTTTCGATGAAATGATTGAAAATTTAACATTGCAAGCACAAGAACAAGAATTAATTAATTTAAAATGAACTATAATTCTGCAATAAATTATGGATATAAAATTTTAAAAAAAAATTTTATAAAATCAGCTATTATAGACTCAGAAATAATTTTATCAAAAACTGTTAATTTAAAAAGAGAAAAACTATTAGTTAATCTTGACAAAAAACTATCAGATAATCAAATAAAATATTTTAAAGAATTGCTTAAAAGAAGAAAAAATAAAGAACCTATTGCTTATATTTTAAACAAAAAAGAATTTTGGAAAAAAACATTTAAAGTAAACTATAATGTTTTAATTCCAAGACCTGACACTGAGATTTTGGTTGATCAAGTAATTAAATTTTTACCTTTAAATTCATCAAAATTAATTTTAGAAATCGGAACTGGAAGTGGCTGTATAATTTTGTCAGTGCTTAATGAGAGGAAAAATTGTTATGCCAAAGCCATAGATATATCAAAAAAAGCTTTAAAAGTTGCAGAATATAATGCAAAAATACAACACTTAAGGAATAGAATTCAATTTATTTACTCTAGCATTGACAAATTTTGTTATGGAAAATATGATATTATTGTATCTAATCCACCCTATATTAAATCTGCAGGCATTAAAAATTTAGATGAGGATGTTAGATTTTATGAACCTAGAATTGCATTAGATGGTGGTTTTGATGGATATTCTCTTATTAAAGAGGTGATTAAAAAAAGTTCGTATTTATTAAAAAATGGAGGAAAACTTTTTTTAGAAATAGGGTTCAATCAGATTTATGAGGTTAAAGAATTGTTAAAAGAAAATCATTTTTATGTAAATAAGGTTGTTAAAGACCTTAATAAAATAAATAGGTGCATAGTATCAACTAAAGTTTAATCAAAAATTGTATGAGAAATTTTAAAAATAACCACAGACGTAATAGATTTAGAAAAAATGGCTCAAAACAAATTCATCAAAAAGATAATGGACATAAATCAATGGCTGATTTTTCTACTAATTTCAATTATAGACCCAGGAACCAATGGAAAAATAATCAAAATGCATCTAAATTAATTGAAAAATATACAAACTTAGCAAGAGAGGCTTTATCAACCGGTGACAAAATTTTATCAGAAAGTTACTTTCAGCATGCAGATCATTTTGTAAGAATTTTAAGTCAAAAAGAAATAATTAAAGATAATGCTAGTAACGAAAAAGGAAAAATCCAAAAAGAGGAATTAGAGGAGATCAAGGAACAAAGCCTGACAGATAATTAATTTAAACTTGCGATCAATTCAGATTTAGTGACATCAATTTTAATTTTTTCAATTTCAAACAATTCTCTTTCTTTACCTTTTAAAATTTTACCTGAAGGTAATTTTAGTGTTTGAGAATTTATCTTTTTTCCATTTTCTATAACTTCATAATGCAAATGTGGGCCAGTAGACATTCCAGTTGAACCTACATAACCTATTATCTGTCCTTGTCTAACTCTATTACCTTCTTTTGCTATTCTTGCGAATTTTGATAAGTGAGCATAAACAGTTGAGTAAGTTGAATTATGTTTTATTTTGATACAATTTCCACCACCACCACACCATCTTGCTCTAACTATCTTTCCATCTCCTGATGCCATTACCGGTGTTCCTTCTGGAGCTGCAAAATCTGTACCTCTATGCATTTTATTAAATCCTAAAATAGGATGTTTTCTCATACCAAAACTTGATGATAATCTTGCACCATTTATTGGAGTTTTCATTAGACTTTTTTTTATACTCTTACCAAAATTATCAAAATAATCATAACCGTCACCAGTTTTAAATCCATACAAAGGTATATCTTTACCTTGTAAATTTAAATTTGCATAAATAATATTTCCTGTCTCTATAATTTTTCCATTATCATCTAAAAATGTTTCATACATAAGTTGGAAGCTGTCGTTTTTCCAAATATCTCTTTGAAAATCTACTTGAAAACCATAAACTCTAGCAAAATCAATTATTATATTTGGTTGTATTTCATTTTTTATAGAACTTTCATATAAGCTATTAGTAATAGTAGACTCTTTGTAAGAAACAACTCTTTTGAGACTTCTTTGTATTTCTTTATATTGAAATTTATCAGTATTAGTATTCAAACTATATTGTATAGATTTAGTTTTAGATACCTCAAATAACAATTCAATTATTTTATTTGATTCTTGTTTATCTAATTTAAAAATTATAATCTGATCTTTTAATAATTTTGTTATATTCTTTCTCTTTAATACTTCTTTTAAAATTTTTTGCTTTTCCGTATCATTGATTTCTATTTGATTTAAAATTTTTTGAAAACTATCACCACTTTTAACTTTAACTATTATTTTTTCATATCTAGGATTAAGATTTTCAATTATTGATAAAGATGTTTTATTTAAGTAAGTATTTTCTAAAAGTTTTTGAAAGTCTAAATTTTGTTTTTTTTTAAAATTTGTAAAATAATTGCTCAAAGAGATGCATATGAAAATCAATACTAAACTAGCAAAATGAAGGTTATATTTTTTTAAAAATTTAGAAATTTTAGAATTTAACATTTGAGTAAACTAACAAAAAACATTGATTTTTATAGTTTTTTTAACTGTTTTTTTTCAATCTAATTACTTGATTTCCTTTATATTTAGCTTATAAGCGTCACACTCAACGTAAAAAAAGTTGTTATTTATTAGGCTTTTTAGCCTAATTAGCTATTTTATATGTTAAAATTTAAGAAGAGAAGTGTGGACGGTTAAGGTTACCAAATTTGTCGTACACACTTCAAAACATATATAAATTTTATTCTTAGAATTTATATAGAAGCTAGTGTGCGCCGTTTTTAAACTTGAGAGTTTGATCATG
>MDSW01041477.1_pt1 | contig 23087 bp, 23 predicted proteins | sample 811171 | NCBI WGS metagenome assembly MDSW01 (sample SAMN05326641, study PRJNA326480) | marine metagenome | isolation source: seawater | place: Atlantic Ocean: North West | collected 2012 | reverse complement strand
ATTATATTTAATTTCAGATTAGACTACAATTAAAATATAACTATAATAAAAAAAATAAATTATATGTCAGATTATTTCAAAAATATTAGTTCAATAGAATTTGAAGGTGAGAAAAGTGATAATCCACTTGCTTTCAAATTTTATGATGAAAATAAAATTGTTCTTGGAAAAACAATGAAAGAACATTTTAGATTCGCTACTTGCTATTGGCATACTTTTACTTGGCCTGGACTTGATCCATTTGGAGGTAAAACATTTGAAAGACCTTGGATGGAACAAGGAGATCAACTTAAAATGGCAGAGATAAAATTAGAAGCAGCTTTTGATTTTTTTTCAAAAATAAAAACGCCATTTTTCTGTTTTCATGATAGAGATGTAGCTCCAGAGGGTAAAAATTATAAAGAAAGTCAAAAAAATTTTCTACATATAGTTGATTTAATGGAAAAAAAAATTGAATCATCAGGAGTAAAATTACTTTGGGGAACTGCCAATGCTTTTTCACATAAGAGATATATGAGTGGTGCTTCCACCAATCCTGATCCTGAAGTATTCGCGTATAAAGCGGCTCAAGTTAAAGATTGTATAGATGCAACAATGAGACTTGGTGGACAAAATTATGTTCTGTGGGGTGGTAGAGAAGGTTATGAAACAATTTTAAATACAGATATGCAAAAAGAAACTGATAATTTAAAAAGATTTTTAGAATTAGTTGTAAATTATAAATATAAAATTGGATTTAAAGGTCAGATATTATTAGAGCCTAAACCACACGAGCCTACTAAGCATCAATATGATTTTGACTCTGCATCATGTTTGGCATTTCTAAGAAAGGCAGGACTTGAAAATGAAATAAAACTTAACATAGAAGTTAATCATGCAACTTTGTCTGGTCATAATTTTGAACATGAAATAGCTTATGCAATTTCTAATAATTCACTAGGAAGTATAGATATAAATAGAGGTGATACGTTAGTTGGATGGGATACTGATCAATTTCCTAATAATCCTGCTGATTTGATTATGGCATTTTATTATATTTTTAAAAATGGAGGCATAGGACAAGGTGGTATGAATTTTGATGCAAAAATTAGAAGACAATCCCTAGATCCAGAAGATTTATTCTATGCTCATATTGGGGGTATGGACACCTGTGCAAAAACATTGATTTCAGTTGAAAAAATGATTAATGACAATGTAATTCCAAAATTTGTTGAAGATCGATATGCAGATTGGAATAATAACCTTGGAAAATTTATACATGATGAGAAAACAGGACTAGATGATATTAATCAAAAAGTATTAAATGATAATATTGAACCTGAACCTCGTTCTGGAAGACAAGAATATTTAGAAAATATACTTAATAAATATTTATAGTTACAAATTGTTTTGTTCTTTGTATTTAGAATAATTGATAAAAGTGAAAATTTTTAAATTAAATACTGATACTCCCTTTAATGAAAACAACATTTGTTTAGCAATTGGTAATTTTGATGGTTTCCACAAAGGTCATCAAAAAATAATTAGTATGCTTAAAAAAATTTCTAAAGAAAAAAATTTACTATCGGCTATTATGAGCTTTGATCCACATCCAAGAATTTATTTTGATAATAACATTGAAGATTTTAATATTTATACAAAAGAAGATAAATTGAAATTTCTAAATGATTTTGATATAAATATTTACATCGATTTTTTATTTGATCATAAACTATCTAAACATTCTTCAAATGAATTTATAAGAAATATCTTAGTAGATAAACTAAAAATTAGTAATTTGGTTGTTGGTTCTGATTTTAAATTTGGAAAAGATAGAATTGGAAATATAGACACTCTTAACAATTTCTCCAAAGAATATGGATATGAAGTGAATTTAGTGGATACAGTTAAAATTGAAAAAAATTTTGAAAAATTTTCTTCATCATTAATTAGAAAAGATATTAGACAAGGAAAAATGGAGAGTGTTTCTCATTCTCTCGGAAGAGATTGGCACATAACTGGAAAAGTTATCGAAGGTCAAAAAAAAGCAAGAGAAATCAAATTTCCTACTGCTAACATGTTGCCTGGCAACCATATTTTACCTAAAAAAGGTGTCTATTGTGTTGAGGTAACTTATAATAACAAACAATATTATGGTATTTCAAATTTTGGTGTTAGACCAACAGTGGATGGAAATAAATTGCTTCTAGAAACACATATTTTTAATTTTGATGAAGAAATCTATGGTAATGAATTGACTGTTCGTTTTCTTACATTTATTAGATCCGAACAAAAATTTGAAAATTTTGAAAAATTAACTGAGCAAATTATTAAAGATATTGAAACCGCAAAAAAATACCACAAGCTATAATGGAATATAAAGATACAATTTTTCTTCCTAAAACATCTTTTGAAATGAGGGCTAATCTTCCTTCTAAAGAACCTTCTATATTAGAGGAATGGGATAAAGAAAATATTTTCAAAAAACTAAGAGAAAAATCTAAAGGTAGAGAAAAGTTTGTTCTTCATGATGGTCCACCTTATGCAAACGGACACATTCACATGGGTACGGCTCTTAATAAAATACTAAAAGATGTAATTGTGCGTACACAACAAATGTCGGGTAAGGACTCTATTTATGTTCCTGGATGGGATTGTCACGGTTTACCAATTGAATGGAAAATAGAGGAAGAATATAGAAAAAAAGGTAAAAATAAAGATGATATTCCTACAGTACAATTTAGAAATGAGTGCAGGGAGTTTGCTGAAAAATGGATAAATATACAAAAGAAAGAATTTAGACGTCTTGGTGTTGAGGGGGATTGGGAAAATCCTTATCTCACAATGTCCAATCAAGCAGAAGCACAAATAGTTAGAGAGCTTGGAAAGTTTCTTCTTGATAAAAGCTTGTATAAAGGAGCAAAACCTGTACTTTGGTCAGTAGTAGAAAAGACAGCTTTAGCAGATGCTGAGGTTGAATATGAAGATCATACTTCAAATACTATTTATGTTAAATTTTTAATTACAAATTCAGCAGATAAAGATTTAGTAGGTTCAAATATTGTAATTTGGACTACAACTCCCTGGACTATTCCTGGAAATAGAGCATTAGCTTACGGAAAAGAATTAGATTATTCTCTTATTATTGTTGACGAATTAGAAGATAATAGTTTTGTCAAACAAAATGATAAACTAATTTTTGCATCAGAACTGTTAGAAAATGTAACAAAAGAAATTGGTATAAGAAAATTTACTTTAAAAAAGAAATTTAAAGGAAGTAATTTATCTTCTTGTGAATGTGAGCATCCATTTAAAAAACTTGGTTATGATTTTATTGTTAGACCATTTCATGGAGATTTTGTTAATTTAGAGCAAGGCACAGGCATAGTACATATAGCCCCAGGACATGGAGATGATGATTATAATTTAGGAATAAAAAACAATATTGATATTATTCAGACAGTTCAAGATGATGGAAAGTATAATCATCATGCAGTTGGTTTTGAAGGTGAGCATATTTACAAAGTAGACAACAAGATTGCTAGTAAATTAGAAGAATTTTCAAAATTATTATTTAAAAGTACCCTTCGTCACAGCTATCCACATTCCTGGAGATCAAAAGCTCCTCTAATATATAGAAATACTCCACAGTGGTTTATTTCTATGGACAAAAATAATTTAAGAAATATTGCTCTAAAATCAATAGACGAAACTAAATTTTATCCTCCTCAAGGTCAAACAAGGCTTAGATCAATGATTGAAACTAGACCAGATTGGTGCGTATCTAGACAAAGAGTATGGGGTGTCCCATTACCATTATTTGTAAATAAAAAGACAGGCCAACCTTTAAGAGATGAAAACATTGTTAACAGAATAGCTGACATATATGAAAAAGAAGGAAGCAATACTTGGTTTACTGAAGATCCCCAAAGATTTTTAGGTGATGGATATTCTCTTAATGATTATGAACAGGTAAAAGATGTTGTTGAAGTATGGTTTGATAGTGGATCTACCCATGCCTTTTGTCTAGAACAAAGAGAAGATTTAAAATGGCCTGCATCGATGTATTTAGAAGGCAGTGACCAGCACAGAGGTTGGTTCCATTCTTCTCTATTAGAGTCTTCAGGCACAAGAGGTAAAGCACCATATGAAAGTGTTTTAACACATGGATTCGTTGTAGATGGAAGAGGTCGTAAAATGTCTAAGTCTCTGGGTAATGTAATTTCTCCAGATGAAATTTTAAAAAAATATGGAGTAGATATTTTAAGATTATGGGTAGTCGCATCAGATTATTATGATGATCTAAAACTTGATAATTCAATTCTACAAGCTCAGGCAGAATCCTATAGAAGAATAAGAAATACTTTTCGTTTTTTAATAGGGAATTTAAATGATTTTAATGAACTTGAAGCAATTGAGGACAATAATTTTCCAGAATTAGAACAATATCTTCTTCATAGATTATGGGAAGTTGATCAAGTGGTTCAAAAATGTGTAGCAACATTTAATTTTCATTTAATGTTTACAACACTTTTAAATTTTTGCTCTAATGATCTTTCAGCTTTTTATTTTGATATAAGAAAAGACACTATTTATTGTGATAGTAAAGAGTCGATTAAGAGAAGATCTACAAGAACGCTTTTAAATATAATTTTTAACCATTTAGTACGATGGTTCGCTCCGTCTATTTCATTTACTTCTGAAGAAGCATGGAAAGCTATAGGAAATAAAGATAGTATACATTTGCAAGATTTTTTACGTTGTAAAAAAGAATATGAAAACAATCAATTAAATGAAAAATGGAGCTTAATTAAAAATATTAGAAAAGTTGCCACTGGAGCAATTGAAAAAATTAGAGAGGAAAAAATTATTCGTTCAAGTCTAGAAGCTCATATAGATATATATGTTTCTAGAGAAAGTTTAAAAAAAATAGAAAAAGTAAAGTTTGATGAAATTACAATTACCTCGTCATTTTCTTTATATTTAATCAGCGAAGAATCAAATGGTTTTTCTATTGATGAAATTTCAGATGTAATCGTAAAAGCATCAAAGTCTAATGGAGAAAAATGTCAAAGATGCTGGAAGTATGAAGTAAAGTTAGTTAAAGATGAAATTTGTAACAGGTGCAACTCAGTTATATTTAAGTGATTAAAACTGCAGTATTCATATTTTTGATATTATTAGATTTATTTTCAAAATTTTTAATTCAAAATAATTTAATATTAAACCAATCAATTAAAATTAATGAATTTTTAGATATAGTTTACGTGCAAAATTACGGTGTATCCTTTGGTTTATTTTCCGATTTTTTTTACTACTGGATATTGGTTATCATTGGATTAATTGTAGTTTTTTTTATTTTTTACTTAATGATTATTTCCAATAAAAATTTTGAAAAAATCGCATATTTAGTAATTATTATTGGTGCAATGGGCAATATTATTGATCGCATAATTAATTCTTATGTAGTTGATTTTATATCTTTTCATTACAAAGATTATTATTGGCCTGCTTTTAATATTGCAGATATTTATATTACAATTGGGATTATCATGTTATTATTTAGTTTCTTTATTAATACTAAAGAGTCAAAATGAAAAAAATAATATTATTATTAATTATTTTAAATTTATTTCTAACATCCTGTAGTACAGTTAGAGAAAGTGCAGGAGTTAATAGAAAAGTGATTGATGAATATTCAGTCATTGAAAATCCCCCACTTGTTATTCCACCTAACTTTAATTTACTACCACCTGAGCAAATTAAATCTAAAGATATAGAAGATGCAGATAGTGAATTAGCAAAAGAAATACTTTTTGGCTTAGATAACGATCAAAATAAGGTAACAACGAATAATTCTCTTATAAGTGAAATAGTTAGTGAGACTAAAGGAAATAACGAAGATTTAAATATAAGAAAAACATTTAATGAAGATTTTGCAGGTGAAAAATCAACAACTGATGATGAAACAATTTTTAACAGCAAAGAAGAGCTTAATAATGCAATTAATGAAACCAACAAAAAGGGAAGTTTTGTAAAAAATAAAGGTCAACTGAAAGAAAAAAAGAAAAAAAGATTTTTCTTTTTTTAATTTAAATGCAAATAAAATATTTTAATTCAAGTTTTAATAACAATATTAATAAAGAAATATTAGATAAAAAAATTTTTGAAATTATTAATAGCTTAACTGCTTTAAATATTATTTCTGATAAAAACTTATTAGATAAAACTGTAAAATTAGTACAGCAATTTAAACATAATAAAAATAGAATTGTTGTATTTGGAACTGGTGGATCTAACTTGGGCGCAAGAGCCCTTAATAGAATTCGATTAATAAAAAATGTTAATATAGAATTTTACGACAATATAGATCCTATTTTTTTTGAAAATTCGTTTGAGAAAATAAATTTTGATAACACAGGTTTTATTATTGTATCTAAGTCTGGATCAACACCTGAGACTCTATCACAATTTGCTTCAATTTATCAAATTGCATTACAAAGAAATAAAGTAGGTAATTTTTTATCTAATTTGTTAATTATAACAGAATTTAAAAAATCCCCACTTTATCAAATAGCAATAGAACATAATTGTTTAATATTAGAGCATGATAAAAATATTGGTGGGCGGTATTCTGTTTTTTCTAATGTAGGTATTGTACCAGCTATTATATCAGGAATTAATATTACAGAAATATACAAAGGTGCTTTATCGGTTATAAAAAATATTGAAAATAATGGATCCTTAAATTTAGCAAAATATTTATGTTTTCAAAGTGATAATCAATATAAATTAAACGTTCTGATGACTTACTCTGATTTATTATATTATTATGGAAAATGGTACTTACAACTTTGGGCTGAAAGTATAGGAAAAAATAACAAGGGTATTACAGCACTTCATTCAGTTGGTACTACAGATCAACATAGTCAGTTGCAACTATATCTTGATGGACCAAAGGATAAGTTTTTTACATTCGTTACTACTAATCATTCGCAAAAAGGAATGAAAATCAATAGTGATATTTTTAAAAGTACTGAGGTGGATTTTTTTTATAATAAAACAATGGGAGATTTAATGGATGCAGAGCAAAGAGCTACAATTGAAACATTCAAACAAAATAATTTTAGTTTTAGAGAAATTTATATTCCAAAAGTTGATGAAGAAAACTTAGGTAAGTTGCTTGCATTGAGTATAATTGAAACAATTGCTTCTTGTTTGTATCTAAACGTTGATCCTTTTGATCAACCTGCTGTTGAACAAGGAAAGATTCTTACAAAAAAATATTTAAGATAATTCAAAAAAGCATAATTTTGTTTTACCGTATTTTTTTTCATTTATTACTTGCATTTTTTTAGGAAAATTAAATTTATGACTAGAACTTGTTTCAACTGTGACAATTGTTTTGTTTTTAAGAACTTTTTGCAAATTCAAAAGTATTTCTTCAATATCGTATTTAAAATATGGCGGATCAATATAAACAACTGATATATTATTAAAATTTATATCTGTATTTAAATTTAATACATCTTTTTCAATGATTTCATAACTATTTTCTAAACATAAATATTTGCAATTCTTTTTTAATATTTTTATAACTTGTATATTATTTTCTACAAATATTGCTTGCTCAAAACCTCTAGAAATTGCTTCAATACCCATTGTCCCTATCCCTGCATATAAATCTAGGAAAATTTTATTTTTAAATAAATTCATAGACTTTTTCATTGCATAGCTTTGTATAATTGAAAAAAAAGCCTCTCTTTTTAATGAAGATGTTGGTCTAACAAAATCTGAAATAGATTGAAGTTTTTTATTCTTTAAGACTCCACCTGTAATTTTAATCATTTTTAATTATATTAATTTTTTTTAACTTCCCTGGTGCTAAATTACCTAATTTATATGGCCCATAACTGACTCTAATTAGTTTTACAATTTTCCATGACAAAAAATTGCATATATTTCTAATTTCTCTATTTTTTCCTTCTTTTAGTATAAAAACTAGCCAAACATATTCCTTTATTTTTTTTTCATAAACAACTTTAACCTTATTATATTTTATTTTTTTTATTGTTATACCTTTATTAATTTTTTCTAAATAACTCTTATTAACTTTGCCAGTTAAGCAAACCCTATATTTTCTCTTTATATTAGATGATGGTAATTCTAGAAACCTTGAATAGTCACCATTGTTAGTTAATAAAATTAATCCTTCACTCATATAATCTAATCTACCAATACTAAATAATCTCGGCATCTTTGGTGGAAGTAGATCATAAATTTTTTTTCTATTAAATATATCTTTTGTACTACAAATATATTTCACAGGCTTATTTAATTTCCATAGCTCAATCTTTTCTTTAATTTTAATAATTTTATTATTTATTTTAACAATATCTTTTGTATTAACTTTTTTACTTGGATGATTACAGATGGTATTATTTACAAAAACTTTGCCATCTAAAATTAATTTCTCAGCATCTCTCCTTGAACAATAACCAGAATTTGAAATATATTTTGCTACTCTAATATTCACTAAATATTATCCATAAAATTTTTCAAAATTTTTAAATCAAATTTAGTTATTAAAAATTCTGGATGCCATTGAAGTCCAATACACCATTTATGTTTTTTATGCTCGATGCCCTCAACAATGCCATCAGGAGCTTTTGCAGAAATAATTAATTCTTTTCCTAGTTTTTTTATTGATTGGTGATGTGCACTATTAACTCTTATTTTATTACTTTTACAAATTTCAAATAATTTAGTATTTTTTTTAATAACTATATGATGACTAGTTTCATTTCGTGGATTAATCTGCTCATGGTTAATAGGTATTTTTTTTAAATCTTGTATGAGCGATCCACCAGACGCCACATTAATCAGCTGAGCTCCTCCACAAATACCTAATATAGGTTTATTAAGCTCTATAAATTTTTTGTAAATTTTTATTTCAAAATTTGTTCTTTTATTTTTTATATTTTTAGCTCCTTTTTTTGAATGATTGTAAATTTTTGGATCTATATCAAAATCACCACCTGTAATTACCAATCCATCTAATATTTTTGAAAAACTATTAATTAATTTTGTTTCATGGAGAAGGGGAATTGGAATTGCATTAATTTTTGTAAGGCTTGTGAGGTAATTCTCTCTTAGTGCGTACCAAGGAAATTTTGAATAAGATTTCTTTTTTTCGCTATCAAGAGTAATGCCAATTAATGGTTTTTTCATTATAATATACTTATAATGTACATAATACTTTGGTACCAGAATGAACGTTAATTATTTTATGAAAGAGGCACTTATTGAAGCTCGCAAAGCTCTAACATTTGATGAGACTCCCATTGGAGCAATATTAGTAGATAATATTAGTAAAAAAATTGTTTCTAGAGGATTCAATCAAATCAATAAATTAAATAATGCAATGATGCATTGTGAAATATCTATAATATTAGAAACTTGTCAAAAGTTAAAACTTAAATATTTAGATAATATGACCATGTTTGTTACATTAGAACCTTGTTCTATGTGTGCAAGTGCAATTAGTGAAGTACATATAAAATCACTTTATTTTGGTGCTTATGACGAAAAAAATGGTGGAATAGAAAAAATTAGAGTTGCTTTCAAAAGAAATAATATTTTTATGCCAAATATTATTGGTGGTATAATGGAAAAAGAATGTAGTAAATTAATAAAAGAATATTTTGTAAAAAAAAGATGATTGAAAAAATAAATATACCTGAGTTTGAGGTTACAGAATTTAATAAAAAATTTAAAGAGCTAATTGAGTCAAATTTCAATTATATAAGAATAAAGGGTGAAATCTCCGAAATTAGAACAGCTACAAAAGGTCAGATCTATCTGACTCTTAAGGATAGGGATTCAATTTTAAGTGGTGTAATTTGGGATCAGAAGAAAAAATATTTAGACATTTCTCCAGAATTAGGATTAGAAATTGTTGCTACAGGTAAAATAACAACTTGGTCTCGTTTTAAAACAACATATCAAATCGATATTGATAAGATTGAAATCGCTGGAGAAGGAGCATTACTTAAACTAATAGAGGAAAGAAAAAAAAGACTTAATAAAAAGGGTTATTTTGATCAAGAAAATAAAAAACATATACCCTTTTTGCCAAGTAGAATAGGAATTATTACATCACCAACTGGTTCTGTTATTCACGATATAATTAATAGGGTAAATGATCGTTTTCCCTTGCCACTCGATATTTGGCCTGTATCAGTTCAGGGTGCTGATGCAGTAAATAGTATAACTGAAGCTATAGATGGTTTTAACGAAAGAATAGACATAAAACCGGATCTGATAATTATTGCAAGAGGAGGTGGTAGCACTGAAGATCTTATGGCATTTAACGATGAAGATTTGGCAATTAAGGTATATAATTCTAAAATACCAATAATATCTGCAATAGGACATGAAACTGATACAACAATTATTGATTTAGTTTCAGATTTAAGAGCTTCAACACCTACTGCAGCAGCAGAAAAAGCAGTACCCGTTAAATTTGAAATTGAAGAAAAAATAAAAAATATATCATCTAAAATAGACAGCAAAATAAAATTTAAAATAAAATTATTTAAAGAAAATTTTGAATACTTAAACAAAATGTTGAAAGCACCTAATTTTATAATAACTTTATATAAATCAAAATTAAATGAAACTTTTCAAAAACTTCACCTTTCCATAAAAAATAAAACAAATTTAGTGAAACTTAGCCTAGAAAATATAATTAAATTGATTAATTCACCCGATACTCTTTTTAAAATTAACAAAAATTCTGTTATTGAAATTTCAAAAAATTTAGAAAAAAATATTTACCAAAAGTATATTAATAAATATACTAAATTACAATCTAATATAAGATTATTAAATTCTAATTCAATATCATCTAATTTAGATAAAGGGTATTCTATTTTAATGAATAAAAGAAAAATAATCAAAAGTATTAATGACGCAAAAATAGACGATAATATTAAAGCTAAATTAAAGGATGGTTCTTTTGATATAAATATTAAAAAGATTAATTAAACCTTTTATGTTGCCAAAACCATTGATTAGGGTTTGATATTATCCATTTTTCAATAATTAGATGGATCCTATTCATCATTTTGGAGTCATCTATATTTTTATTATTATGAAAAATTGGTTCAAAAAAATCTAATTCAAATTTTCCATTTTCTAATCGTGTATTTTTTATTGGAATTATAGGTATATTAAATTTTCGTGCTATTTTTAAAAATCCTATTTGTGTTTTAACTTGTTTATTAAAAAATAAAATATTTTTACCAGCAGAGTCTTTCTGATCTATTAATAAAACTATTGAAAAATTATTTTTTATAGCCTCCATTAAATCTTTTGCACTTTTTTTCCCTTTTGGAGTATAAAAATTTAAATTAGATTTAAGTGTTTTTTTTCTTAAGTTAAATACTAGTTTGTCTAGAAAAATATTATTTATATGCCTATATATTGCTCCAATTCTCAATCCCTGCCTGTCAAGCGTTGGTAATAAAATTTCCCAATTTGATTGATGAATGCTTATGAAAATTGCTTGTGATTTATTTTTCTTTACCTCTTCAATATTATCCAAACCTTTCAATATTATATTTTTTTCATTTAAAATTTCTCCTAACCTTAATAATTCACATACTGTTTGACCTATATTTTTCCAACTATCATCAATAATTTTGATAACTTCATTATCGTTAGATTTAGGAAAAACAAATTTACAATTCTCAATTGCAGTTTTATTAGCACTTGATAATTTACCTAATGTTCTGAAAATTGTTGAAGATAATGATTTAGATAAGCTTAATGGTAATAGCTTTAGAATTATAAAAAAAATTTTTATAAAAATAAATTGAATTAGGTAAAAAAAAATTTTCATAATGATAAAGTATTAATTTTATTCTCTAACAAATTACCTAAAATTTCTATAAGCAAATTTTCATCCTCGAATTCAATTTCTCCATCTAATGTACTAACTAAGGATCTATATGACTTGGGTATTCTAACAAAATCTTTTTTTGTTGTAACAAGAATTGATTTAGTAAGATTTGCAGTTTCTGCTAAATTCAACATATCATTTTCGTCAAAAATATGATGATCAGGATAGCTTATTTTTTTCTCTAAAATAGCACCTTGTTCGTTTAGTGAATTATAAAATTTTTCTGGATAAGCTATTCCAGCAAAAGCAGTCACTTTTTGATTCTTATATATTTTATTCTTTTTACTAATTTTAAAATTTCCGTGAATTACTGGTAATATATTAGGTATTTTCTTTTTTACATCCTTGTCAATTTCACCAATAATTATAATTAAATTTGCTCTAGAAATACCACGTGAGATACTCTCACGTAATGGACCAGAAGGTATTACCCTTTTATTTCCAAAACCTTGCTCACCATTAATTACTATAATTGAAAAATCTTTTTGTAAAGTTGGATTTTGAAAACCATCGTCCATGATTATACAATCTGCACCATAATTTTTTGCAAGTTTAAAAGACTTATTTCTATCTTTACCTATCCAAGTTGGAGCAATTTCAGATAGTAATAATGATTCATCCCCAACACTTTGAGGTGAATGCCAGTTTTTAACAAGTGTATTATTATTTTCTATTCCACCATAGCCTTTTGAGACAAAATGAGGATTGTAACCTTTTTGTTTTAACATAGCTCCCAATTTTAAAGCAACAGGAGTTTTACCCGCACCGCCAACAACAATATTTCCTATACAAATAACAGGGAGGTCCGAGGTAGATTTTCTGCTTATGGCATTTCTTAATTTAGTGCCAATTCTAAATATAAGAGATAGTGGATAAAGTGTATTAGATAAGTAGGTGTCAGTTTTTTTATACCAGAATTTTGGTGCCTTTAACATTTACTTTATAACCGAGTCAATTTCTTTAAATAAACTCTCATTATCAAAAAAATTCTTATTTGAAAATTCAAAAGCTTTTTTCTTGTATTTTTCAAGTGAGAATTTATCTTTTATTAAATCATTTATTTTATTTTTTAGTTCTTTTGCTTCATTTATGATTATACAGGCATTATTTTTTAACATTTCATCATATATATTTTGCCAGTTATAAACATTTGATCCACTTATAATTACACATCCTTGAGAGGCAGGTTCTAGCGGATTATGCCCACCTTTTTTTATTAACGAACCTCCAATTATAACAATTTCACTTTTATTAAAATATTTTTTAAGATTACCAAAACTATCTATAATAATTACATTTTCATTAGAGTCTTTTATTTTACTTTCTAATGTAAATTTAAATTTATATTTAATTAATATTTTTATTATTTCTTCAACTCTATTTGTATGTCTTGGTGCAATAAATAATTTTATATTATTTTTTTTAATAATATCATTTATTGATTTAATAATAATTTCCTCCTCTTTTTCATGACTACTTGCAATCATTAATGAAAATTCACTTCTTTTTTCAAATTTATTTAACAAAGTTTTATTTTTAGATAATTTTAAATTGCCTATGTAATTTATTTTCCTTTTTGTTAAATTATTTATTCTTTCTAAATCATTTTTACTTTGTGCAAAAATTTTGTTAAAAGTCATCAGTGAAGAAGAATAAAATTTTTTAAAATAAATCCAATTATTATATGACTTTGGGGATATTCTAGCATTTAAATAGAAGCAATTAATTTTTCTATTTTTAATTTGTCTTAAAATATTTGGCCAAATATCTGACTCAATCCATAAAATCAGACATGGTCTCCAATAATTAATAAATCTTTTGCAACAATAGGGTATATCATAAGGGATATATTGGTGAAGTACTTTTTCATTATAAAATTGCTTAATATAATTAGCTGAAGATACAGTTGTAGTAGTGACAAGTATATTATAATCTTTGTAGTATTTAGATATAATTATATTACTTGATTTAAATTCTCCAATACTTGCAGCATGTATCCATATAGTTTTTTTTGATTTATCTAATTGATGTTTTGACTTTCCGAATCTCTCAGCATACCTTTTTCTATCCTCTTTTTTAATTAATAACCTTAAAAATAAATTAATCAAAATAATTGGGAGACAAATATAACTTAGTAAATAGTATATTTTATACATTTAATTCGGATTCTGCCTTTAGAATACAAGAGTTAATTTTTTCCTCTAAAAAAAATTTATATTTATTAATTTCACTATCTTTTATTGATTGAGGAATCATAATTGGTTCACCCCAAACAAAATTACATTTTGCAAAAGGATAAGTTATAAGAAAAGAGTCCCATGATTTAAGTTCAAAATTTTTGTTTGATGCAAAACCTATGGGAATTATTGGAACTTGAGAATGTACTGCAATCTTAATAATACCTTCAGATACTTTTCTATTAGGACCTCTCGGCCCATCAGGAGTAATACCAATATAATTTCCTTCTTTTAATATTTTAAAAACCTGTCTTAATGAAGGTGATTTATTTTTTGCCATAATTGATACATTTTTTAGGTTAAAATGACTTGCAATATAAGCCCCAAATCTTCCATCGCTATGACTTGAAGCTAACATATTTAAGACAGATTTACTTTTCCATACATAACCAATCATCATTAATTGACTGTGCCAAAATGCCAGTATGAATGGCTTTTCCTGTTTCCACATTTCTTTTACTGTCTTATTATTTTTTATTTTAATTTTTGAAGTAAAGCATACAAATAAAATATATAAATATCCAATGTAAGCTAAAATTTTTTGTGTAAATTGGAATTTAAATATTTTTTTCTTAAAATTCATTTTCAAGCTGTTCTTTAATTTGTAATTTTTTATATAATACAGAGTTGTTTAATAATTCATTATGTGATCCAAAACTTTCAATTTTACCATTATTTAATACATATATTATATCAGAGTCTTCTATGGTACTTAATCTATGAGCAATTACTAGGGTTGTTTTATTAATCATCAATTCTTTTATAGTTGTGTGAATTGCTTTTTCAGTGATATTATCAAGTGATGAAGTTGCTTCATCCATAATTAAAAATGGTGCATTTTTTATTAATGCTCTAGCAATTGCTATTCTTTGTCTTTGACCTCCTGACAATTTAATACCACTTTCACCAATTTTTGATTCAAGGTTGTTTTTCATTGACTCAGAAAATTCCAAAACTCCTGATAACTTTGCAACATTATATACTTCCTCATCAGTTGCGTTTAATTTTCCATATTTAATATTATTAGAAATTGAGTCATTGAATAAAATAGTTTCTTGAGTGACGATAGAGATATTGTTTCTTAAATCTGGTAACTCTAAATTTTTAATATTTTTTGAGTCAATAAGAATTTCTCCTTCATAATTATCAAAAAATCTTAGAATTATATTTGTTATTGTTGATTTACCTGAACCAGATAAACCAACAATTGCAACTTTTTTACCTTTAGGAATAGTAATGTTTATTTTTTCTAAAATTTTTTGTTCTTTATATGCAAAAGATATATCTTTTAAAATAATATCACCTTCTAATTTTACATTACTTTTATTGATAATTTTTTCCATTTTTTCTTCAGGTGTATCAAGTAGCTTAAATATTCTTTCAGCACCTGCAAGACCTTCTTGAATACTTATATTCAAGTTGCCTAAAGCCTTTACTGGTTGATAAGCCAAAAGAAGACTTACTAAAAAACTCATAAATTGGCCTGTGGTCATTGTTTCATTTAATACTAACACACCTCCAACATAAATTGATAATGCAATTGCTAAACTCCCAATAAACTCCATGAGTGGACTCAAACGATTACTTATAAAAGCTGATTTTATAAAATATTTTTTAATATAATTTATATTTTCAAAAGCTCTATTTTTTTCATAATCTTCTTTTGTATACGCCTTAACTTGTCTTATACCTTTTATACTCTCGGCCAAAACATTGGAAAAAACTGCTATTTCATTTTGTATCGTATATGTAATCTTTCTTATACTTTTTCCTATTTTTCTTATTGGCCAAATAGCAAGAGGAAAAGCAAAAAAAGCAAATATAGTAAGTGTCCAACTTTGATAAAACATATTTCCAAGTAAAAATATAATTACAAGAACATCTTTAATTACACCAGTTACAGATTTAACTATCGCTAGACGTAGATAATATGTATCATTTATTAATCTTGATATGAGATTGCCCGATTTTGAGTCATTATAAAATTTTAAGTTTAAATACATCAATTTCTCAAACATTTGATTTTGTAATTTTGCAATTATTGAATGAGCAACTTTGCTCATTTGATATGAATGCGTATAAGTCGCTAGGCCTTTTATCAAAGTTACAATAATTATCGCTATTGGGATTAAAAATAACATTTCCTTGTTACCTTTAATTAGAACTTCATCTAATGCTGGTCTAACCAACCAGGCATGTAGTCCAGTTGCAGCTGCAGAAACTATCATCATTATTAGGGCTAAAATTATTTTAAGCTTATGTTCTAATAAATAATCCAATATTATTCTTGACGAAATTGATTTTTGTTTGATTTCTGACATTAAAGATTTAGTAAATATATAAACAACATTGCTGCAAAATAATTATTTTGACGAAAATAAAAACTTGAACTTTCTGAAGAATTTATATCCCATTTTTTTAATGCAATATACGTGCAAATGCCAATGATAGCCATAATTATAATGCTTATTGGAAAATTTGAGGAATTCCAACCCAGATAGGAAAAAACAATTATGACTAATGAATAGCAAAAACCAACAAAAATTCGTCCATTCTGATTAAAATAGACAGCTGTTGATTTTATGCCTATCTTAATATCATCATTTCTATCTTGATATGCGTATATTGTATCATATCCTAGTGTCCAAAAAATACACCCAATATATAGCAATACAAAATTATATGTGAGTGCTTGATTAAACTCTATTGATACAATTAATACACCCCAACTAAATATTATACCCAATAAAAACTGAGGCCAGTGTGTAATTCTTTTCATAAAAGGATACAAAATTATAAAAGGAAAACTCAGTAGGGATATTAATATGCTTTGTAAGCTAAATTGCATAAGTATTAATAAACTTAAAATCAAAAAAATTATTAATATTACAAACGCCTCAAATAATTTAACTTTAGAAGATGTTATAGGTCTTGAAGCTGTTCGTTTTATTTTTAAATCTATATTTCTATCAACTATATCATTTATTATACACCCAGCACTTCGCATCAAAAAAGATCCTAATAAAAAAATTATCATCCAATAAAAAAGAGTTCTTGTATCTAATTTTGATAAAGCAAGAGCAAACCAACAAGGCCACATTAACAAAAAAAAACCTATGGGTTTAGAAAATCTTATTAATTCTAAATAATCGTATAATTTTTTTATAAGTAAATTCTCCAACATATAAGAATATAATGATATTATTCTAAACTATTGTTATGAAAAAGTCTAAAACACGATTGTACGTAAATAAAAAATTATCACCCAACATAATTATCTATATAAAGGATAAACAACATCATTTTTTAAGAAATGTAATAAGAATTAAAATACAAGATCAAGTCACTCTTTTCGATGGTGTCACAGGCGAATGGTCTTCACAAGTAATTTCTATCAATAGGGATAATGTTGTTTTACAAGTTTCAAAAAAAAATAGAGATTTGAAAGTTGAGTCAGATCTTTGGTTAATATTTGCACCAATTAAATCTTATCGTATGAATATTATGATTCAAAAAGCTACTGAGTTGGGTGTGACAAGGTTATTACCATGCATTACTCAAAACACGAATATGCAAAGGATTAATATTAGAAATTTTAATATGAATATAATAGAAGCAGCAGAACAATGTGAGAGATTATCATTACCAATTTTAGAAAAAAGTTACAAATTAGACGATCTTCTAATTAGTTTTCCAAAAGATAGAGGTCTTGTTTTTTGTAATGAAAATCACAGAGGTATCTCAACAATAAATAATGAAGTTAATAAATATAAAAATAAATTTGATAAGTGGGCTATATTAATTGGTCCAGAAGGTGGATTTTCTGAAAAGGAAACAAATAACATTCAATCATTAAAAAATTCTATTTCCGTCTCTCTTGGAAGTCGAATTTTGAGATCAGATACTGCATCTTCAGCTGCTATATTTTCAGTTCAATCTATTATTGAAAATGATTTATAAGCGACAACCTGTCCTATAAATATTACTTATAAATACTAGTTAAACTGCTGATTAATTTATTAAATAGTATATAGAATAATAATAATGATACGCAGTTTACTCGCAATTTTAATAGTTTTTACTTTTAAACCATCTATGGCTAATCAGCCTTATGATTGGCAGCTTGGTTTTCAAGAACCAGCAAGTCAAATGATGCGGAGTGTTCTAGATCTTCATAACTTTGTATTAATCATGATGACAGCAATTACAATTTTTGTATTATTACTAATAATATACGTTGTTATTAGATTCAGAAAAAATGCAAATCCAAACCCATCGAAAAGAAGTCATAATGCTTTACTAGAAACGTTATGGACAGGTATTCCAGTAATTATTCTAATAGCAATGGCTATTCCATCTTTTAAATTAGTATATCAACAGGATGTAATTCCTGAAGCAGACATGACCGTAAAAGTTATAGGCCACCAATGGTATTGGGAATATCAATATCCAGAACATTTTGATATTACATTTGAAAGTTACATGGTGCCTGACGAAGATTTAGAAGAAGGTGACGTTCGTCTTTTAACTGTTGACAACAAATTAGTCCTCCCAGTAAATAAAAATATTCATGTTTTAGTTACGGCAGGGGATGTCTTGCATAGTTTTGCTATGCCATCTTTAGGTGTAAAAAAAGACGCAGTTCCAGGTAGACTTAATGAAACATGGATGAATATTGAAAAACCTGGCATATATAGAGGTCAGTGTTCAGAGTTATGTGGAACTGGTCATGGCTACATGCCAATAGTAATAGAAGCAGTTACAGAGGAAGAATTTCTTGCATGGGCAATGGATACTAAAATCAAATACGCAATGAATGAAAAAAATACTTTTGCTAAAGCTGAAACTAAATAGGAGTGAAATAATATGAGTTACCAATCGTCTGCTGAAAGTCACATAGATCACCATGATCATAAACCTGGTTTTATTAGACGCTGGTTTTTTTCAACAAACCATAAGGATATTGGTACACTTTACATAATATTTGCTCTTATTGCGGGTTTGATTGGAGGCTTTTTCTCTTTACTTATGAGAGCAGAACTCGCTGCACCAGGATTGGATGTAGTTGCTGATGGCCAGGTATGGAATGTAATTATAACTGCACATGGATTATTAATGGTCTTCTTTGTTGTTATGCCTGCTTTAATAGGTGGATTTGGTAACTGGTTTGTACCAATTATGATAGGTGCTCCAGATATGGCATTTCCTAGAATGAACAATTTTAGTTTTTGGATACTTGTACCCGCTCTTGTTTTATTGGTGGTATCTGCAACTATTGGTACAGGTGCTGGAACAGGGTGGACCATATATCCACCTTTATCTAATAAACTTGGACATGCTGGACCATCAGTTGATATGGCAATATTTGCATTACATCTCGCTGGTGCTTCCTCAATTCTAGGCGCAGTAAATTTTATAACTACTATTTTGAATATGAGAACTCCTGGAATGACTTTGCACAAAATGCCTTTATTTGTTTGGGCGATGCTAATAACTGCATTTTTATTATTATTAGCTGTTCCTGTTCTTGCAGGTGCTATCACAATGTTACTTACAGATAGAAATTTTGGTACTACTTTTTTTAACCCAGCTGGAGGTGGTGATCCTGTATTGTTTCAGCACTTATTTTGGTTTTTTGGTCATCCTGAAGTTTATATCATGATTTTACCAGCTTTTGGAATTGTAAGCCAAGTAATATCTACCTTTTCAAGAAAGCCAGTTTTTGGATATCTTGGCATGGTCTATGCAATGGTTTCAATTGGTTTTATAGGTTTTATAGTTTGGGCACACCACATGTTTACTGTCGGCTTAAGTGCAGATTTAAGGGCCTATTTTATGTTAGCAACTATTATCATTGCTGTACCTACTGGGATAAAAATTTTTAGTTGGATAGCAACAATGTGGGGTGGATCGCTTACATTTGAAACACCTATGTTATTTGCCATTGGGTTTGTTTTTCTTTTTACACTTGGTGGAGTAACTGGAGTAATCCTAGCCAATGCTGGAATTGATACTGTAATGCATGATACTTATTATGTCGTTGCTCATTTTCATTATGTTTTAAGTATGGGTGCAATGTTTGGTATTTTTGCTGGTATATATTATTGGTTTGGTAAAATGTCAGGACGAAAATATAACGAATTTTTGGGTAAATTACATTTTTGGCTCTTTTTTATAGGTGTAAATGTAACTTTTTTCCCTCAGCATTTTTTAGGTTTAGCAGGTATGCCAAGAAGAATACCTGACTATCCAGATGCATATGCAGGTTGGAATTTAGTTTCAACTTACGGTTCATATATTTCTTTTGCTGCTACATTAATATTCTTTTTTGCAATTGTGTACGCTTTGTTCTTTGGTAAGAGAGAAGTTTCTAACCCTTGGGGAAAGGGCGCAGATACACTTGAGTGGACTTTATCCTCTCCACCTCCTTTTCACCAGTTTGAGACTTTACCTAAATTTAAAGAGTAGATTGTGAATATTAGCTCTTCAGAGGCTAGTTATAGCGAAAATTTATATCTAAGAAAAATTCAGGGTTATTATGAATTAATGAAACCAAGAGTGATGAGTCTGGTTATTTTCACAGCTTTTGTAGGAATGTTTTTATCTCCAGGAACTATACCAATTTTAAATTATACATTTGTTATCATTGCTATTGCTCTTGGAGCAGGATCTTCTGCATCAATAAATATGTGGTTTGATCAGGATATAGACAAAGATATGGAAAGAACAAAAACCAGACCAATACCTCTTGGAATTGTTACAAAGAATGAAGCACTTGTTTTAGGTATTTTAACAGGAGTTGTTTCATTAATCTTAATGCAATGGTATTCAAATTCACTCGCAACAAGTCTATTACTTTTTACAATTCTTTTTTATATTTTTATTTACACATTTTGGTTAAAGAGAACAACGTCTCTCAACATAGTAATCGGAGGAGCTGCAGGAGCAATACCTCCAATTATAGGCTGGGTAGCTGTTACTCCAGAGATAACTTTTTTGCCCATTTCAATGTTTTTAATCATCTTTTTTTGGACCCCACCTCATTTCTGGGCATTATCAGTTTATAGATATAATGATTATCAAAACGTAAAAATTCCAATGTTACCCAATGTCAAGAGTATCAAAGAAACAAAGAATCAAATAGTAATTTATACATCAGTTTTAATAATTTGTAGTTACTTACCATTAGTTAATAATCAAGTTGGTTTGATTTATTTTTTTATTACAACAATTCTAAATATATTTTTGTTATTAAGTTCATTAAAACTTAGGGTTTCAAAAGAACTTATAGATATGCCAAATATTGAAGGATTAAAGTTTTTTGCCATATCAATTTTTTATTTATTTAGTTTATTTTCATCTTTGATAATTGATCACCTATTTAGTCTATGAAAAATAGAAGAAGAAAAAATTTAATAACATTGCTTATACTATTAGCAATAGTTGCTTTTTTCTATTTATGGACATTATTCAAAGCAAATATATTTGGGGTTTAGCATGTCAAATACTAAAACTGTTATAGGCTTATCATTAATCGTATTAACCATGATAACTTTGGTGGCTTTTTCTGTGCCACTTTATGATTTGTTTTGTAGAGTTACGGGTTATGGAGGAAAAACTAATACTTCAGAAGTTTTATCCTCAAGCATAATTGACAGACAAATTAAACTTAATTTCAATGCGGATGTAAATGATAGTATTAATTGGTTATTTGCCCCACCTGAAGATATCGAATTTAAAATAGGTGAAAATTTAATGGTTAATTACAAAGCTACTAATATTTCTAATTATGTATCCTCAGGCACTGCGACATTTAATGTCTTACCAGAAAAAGTGGGTCCTTACTTTATTAAGACGGAATGTTTTTGTTTTCAAAAACAGAGCTTAGAACCAGGAGAATCTGTAGATATGCCTGTAGTTTTTTATATCGATCCATCAATTAGTGAAGATCCTACCATGAATGATGTTGAAGAGATAACATTGTCATATACATTTTTTAAATATATAGAATAGTTTGTATGTCAGAAAATTTATCTTCCACAGGTCAAAAACACCCTTATCACTTAGTTGATCCAAGTCCGCTACCTTTTTTATCTTCAATAGCGGGCCTAGCAATGGCTGCCGGATTAGTCTTTTATATGCATTACGAAACTAAATGGCTTTTGATATTAGGCACAATTGGATTACTTACCGTAATGTTTTTGTGGTGGAGAGATGTAATTAAAGAGTCAACTCACCAACAAGTTCATACTCCTGTTGTTGAATTAGGCTTAAGATATGGAATGGCTTTATTTATTGCTTCTGAAGTGATGTTTTTTGTTGCTTTTTTTTGGGCTTTTTTTGATGCTAGTTTAACACCCAAGCTTCCAATAGAAGAGTATGCTGAGACTTTCGATACAAATGGAGCAGTTGGGATTTGGCCACCTGAAGGTATTAAAACTTTTGATCCACTTGATGTTCCTTTTTTAAACACACTAATTCTTTTAATGTCAGGCACTACATGCACATGGGCTCATCACGCGGTTAGAGAAGGACATAAAGATCAAGCTATTCAAGCTCTATGGCTCACAGTCGGGCTTGGAGTTTTTTTTACTTTTATGCAAGGTGTAGAATATTATGAAGCAGCACTTCACTATTTTAGCTTCACTGATGGTATATATCCATCTGTTTTTTATATGGCTACTGGCTTTCATGGTTTCCATGTAATAGTTGGTACAGCATTTTTGGCAGTATGTTTGTTTAGGGTTTATAAAAATCACTTTACTCCTGAAAGACATTTTGGTTTGGAAGCTGCTGCATGGTATTGGCATTTTGTTGACGTTGTTTGGCTATTTCTTTTTATATGTGTTTATGTTTGGGGTGCATAAATTAAAAAATTTCCTTTAAATTTTTTCTTATTTAGCCTT
>MDSW01015540.1_pt1 | contig 23088 bp, 10 predicted proteins | sample 811171 | NCBI WGS metagenome assembly MDSW01 (sample SAMN05326641, study PRJNA326480) | marine metagenome | isolation source: seawater | place: Atlantic Ocean: North West | collected 2012 | reverse complement strand
GCACAAGCAACTGGCTTAAGTGCAGGAACATATACTTGTACGGTTACAGATGCTAATGGTTGTCCTGCAACAACTACAGCTATTGTAACAGAGCCAACTGATATAAGCTATACAATTAATGCACCTATGCTTGCATGTAAGGATGGGAATGATGGTGTAATTACTGTCACTCCAAGTGGTGGTGTTGGTGGATATACTTATTTATGGAATAATGGAGCAAATACACAGACAATTACTGGTCTTACAGCTGGTACTTATGTGTGCACAATTACAGATCTTAATGGTTGTCAAAAGGTAGCAGTGTGTCTGCTAGAAGAACCTCCTACAAATTTAATTCTTACTACAGATTCTGTATCAGCAAGTTGTAATAATGGTACAGACGGATCAGCTTCTGTTATAGCAGCTGGAGGCTTTCCCTCATATACCTATTTATGGTCTGATGGACAAACGACTTCTACTGCCATTAATTTAGCTGCAGGAACATATACAATTAATGTTACTGATGCTAATAATTGTACCGTATTTGAAAATGTTATTGTAGATCAGCCAGATCAAATTATTCCTAATATTACCCCTACACCTGTATCTTGTTATGGAGGAAGTAATGGAACAGCAACTGCAAATCCTACAGGAGGGACTGGGCCATATACTTATGAGTGGAATAATGCTCCTCTTTTTACAACAACTGCTACCGTCACAGGATTAAGTGCTACCACATATACAGTAACAGTTACTGACGCACTTAATTGCCCAGTGGGAACTGAAACGATTTTAATTGATCAGCCAGATACAATTAGTGCACTAGCTACTATATCTCATGTTTCTTGTACTAATTTTAGTGATGGAGAAATTGTTTTAAGTGTTACTGGTGGAAATGGTGGTTATACATTCTTGTGGTCCAATGGTCAGACAACACAAAATGCAAATAATTTAGGCGTAGGTACCTATTCAGTTGTGATTACAGATTCAACACTCTGTAATGCTACTTTTTCTTATCAGGTTACAGAGCCTTTATATGAGTTAATCGGAATTCCATCAGTTTCTGATGTATTATGTTATGGTGAAAGCACTGGTTCTATAACAATTAATCCTCAGGGAGGTACACCACCATATGATTGTTTCTGGCCTTTTAATAATCAAAATACATTTACTTTGTTTCAAACTTTACCAGTTGGTACTTATACTGCTGAGTTGACTGATGCAAATAATTGTATTACTTATGCTACTGCAACTATTAGTCAACCAGATAGTTTAACTTTAGTATCTTCTTCGGTAGATGCTTCATGTTTTGGATATAATGATGGGTCTGCAACAGTTACTCCTAATGGAGGGGTGTTACCATATACATATAATTGGTCAAATGGTCAATCTAATCAGATAGATACCATGTTAAGCTCAGGTACTTATAATGTTATTGTGTTTGATAGTAATAATTGTCCTGCTGCCATGGATGTGGTTATTAATGAACCAACTCAGATATCTGCTAATATATCTACTATTGATATTCTTTGTAATGGAGCTTCAACAGGAGTGATTACAGTTAATAGCACTAGCGGATCAGCAGGACCTCCATATTTATATTCATGGTCTAATGGTCATAATGATCCTATTAACCAAAGTTTAAGTGCTGGTACATATTCTGTAACTATATATGATGGGGACGGTTGTTTTAATACTTTTACTTCAACAATTTTTGAACCTTCTATAATTACTGCTACATTAGTTGCTACTGATATTTCAGTAAATGGTGCAAATAATGGAACAATATCAGCTGCTGCTTCAGGAGGAAGTCCTATGTATTCTTATTCTTGGAATGGTCCAAATAATTTTTCTAGTACTTCATCAGTAATTAACGGACTTTCATCAGGTATTTATACCTTAACTGTTCAAGATGCAAATGGGTGTGAACAAATTTTCACTCAGTTTATTAATGAGCCTTTTTGTAATGTTAATATTGATAGTACTTTTATTACGCCATTATGTTATGGCGATCTAGGGATGTTAAGCTGGTTTAATAGTGGCGGTTTACCTCCATACACTAATACATTAATTAATTCTAATGGAAATATAATTGTAAATGGGGATCAGTATGATTATCCAAATTCACCTTTAGAACTTCCAGATGGTGTCTATGATTTAGTTGTTACAGATGCTGCAGGTTGTAATGCGATTTTAAATATACCTGTTATAGTTCCAGATTCAATAACAATTGACTTAACATTAACTAATGTGTCTTGCTTTGGTAATAATGATGGAACGGCTTCAGCTGTTATTAATGGAGGTACTCTTCCTTATAATAGTATAAATTGGGGAGCAGTGGATCCAAACATTCTAATTGCAGGAGATTATAATGTGATGGTAACAGATGTTAATGGATGTACTTCAGATATTGTTAATTATACTATTGAAGAACCAATATTGTTACAAGTAGATAGTGTTATTACAACATTAGTTTCTTGTCTACCTGGAAATGATGGAACAGCTACAGCATACGCATCTGGAGGAATATTACCTTACACATACAATTGGTCAAATGGTCAATCTAATCAAACTGCTCAGAGTCTTATTTCAGGAAACTATGTTGTGAACATTATTGATGGAAATGGTTGCTTAGCTACTTCCTCTACAATTACTGTTAATAATGCTCCTCAGTTAGATATTACTGTAATAGATACTCCTATTACATGTTCAGGAGCAAATGATGGAATTCTTTTTGTAGATCTTGTTTCGGGATCTTATCCATTAACATATAGTTGGTTTGATTTATCTAGTGGTAATCCTCAAATTGTAATTAGTTCAGATTCTATGATATCTAATCTTTCAAGTGGAGGGTATCAAGTTTTAGTTACTGATATTAATGGCTGTATTGATCAAGAAACAGTGTCGATTACAAACCCTTCATCGATTACTTTCCAACTGCCTTATGTTAATGTTTCATCAAATGGAGCGATGGATGGTATTATTAATGCAACTGTAATATCAGGAGGCCAAGCACCATATTCATTTTTTTGGATTGGCCCAAATGGATTTACTTCCACTTCTCAGAATATCAATAATTTAGATGTAGGTATATATACCTTAACAATAACAGATGCAAATGGATGTCAATCTGTACAGTCTGCAGTTATTAATCAGCCAGGTTGTGATGTTGTAATTAATTTAAATATCAATCAACCTTTATGTTTTGGTGATAATGGTAGTATAACATGGACAAACTCGGGTGGAAGTCCTTCATATGAAAATGTTGTTACAGATTTAAATATTCCAACACAGATTTATAACTCTTTTTCGAGCTCGGGAAGTTATTCGTTACCAGTAGGAAATTATATGTTGCAGGTTACAGATCAGTATGGGTGTTCTGATTTGCAAAATATTGAGATCAGTGAGCCTGAAATATTAGTTGGAAATTATATTACATCACCTACATCATGCTTTGGAGGTACAGATGGTGTAATTAGTGTTACACCTACAGGAGGGACTGCTCCATATTTAATTAACTATGGGGGATTAAATGCGAATCAATTACCAGCTGGATTGTATTCATTTGAATTAACAGATAATAATGGTTGTGTGAGTTCTCCTTCAGTAATATCGTATCAAATCTTAGAGCCAAATGATATTGTTGCTTCTTTAGATGCAACTTTAGTTGATTGTTTCGGTGGTGATAATGGAACTGTGTCTGTTACGACTATAGGTGGAACAGCACCATATTCATATACTTGGTCTCCATCTGGAGATACTACTGCAATATCTGCCAACCTTACTGCCGGAACATATTTTGTTACAATTATTGATGATAATGGATGTTCTCCATCATCTGGATCATACTCAATAGATGTATTAGAGCCAGCATTAGATTTAACAGCATCAGTAGCTGTAATGGATGTAAGTTGTTATTCTTATAGTAATGGAGTTGCTACAATAACTCCTTCAGGTGGAACAGCTCCATATACTTATTTATGGTCTAATGGAGAAACAACAAATCAAATTACAAACTTATTATCAGGAAATTATTCTTTTGTTGTAACAGATAAAAATCTATGTAGTTATACTGATACGATTACAGTTAATCAGCCTGCTGAGATTTTAGCTAACTTAGAGATAACAAATGTCACTTGTAATGGAGATGATGATGGGTCAGCATTAGTAAACCCATCAGGAGGAAGTGGTACATATACTTATTTGTGGTATAACAACATAACCTCAAATTCTGTTTCAGATTTGCCTCCTGGATCTTATACGGTTGAAATAACTGATGATGCATCTTGTTCAACAATAAGCACTCCAGTTATATTTACTATTACTGAGCCTGATCATCTAACTTTAGTGGCTTCTGAATTAAATGGAACTAGTTGTGTTGGTTATTCTGATGGTGCTGTAACTGTAGATGTTAATGGTGGTACACCTTCTTATACTTATAATTGGTTGGACTCATTAAATAATATAGTTTCAACTGATAGCTTTGCTGTTAATTTAAGTGAAGGAAATTATTCTGTTGTTGTATTAGATACCAATGGATGTATTAATTTTAGTAATAGTGTATTTGTTTCATCTCCTTCAGATATTTCTATTGATATATTAATTGATTCTACATTATGTAATGGATCTTCCGATGGAAGTGCAACCGCTATTCCTACAGGAGGAACACCTCCATATACTTACTTATGGTCTGGTGGAGTAAATATTGGTTCGAATGCAACATATACATCATTAGATGCATCAACAACATATTACGTTACTGTAACAGATGCTAACAATTGCGTTTCTACAGGAAATCCAGTTAATATTGAAGGGCCAGATCCGATTGCATCTACATTTAGTAGTATTAATCAGAATGGTTTTGATATAAGTTGTTATGGATATTCTAATGCTACTTTGACTATAAATTCTACAGGAGGTAATAGTCCTTATAGTTATTCATTAGATAATATATATTTTAATAATGATTCTGTATTTATGAATGTGTCGGCTGGTTGGTTTTTAGTGCATATAAAAGATGCTAATGGATGTACATCTATTGACAGTGTAGAAGTAACAGAGCCTGATCCTTTGGATCCTAATATAAATGTTTTAAGTAGTATAACTTGTAGTGGAGGTAATAATGGTGTTTTAGCTTCTATAGTTCAAGGAGGTATTGGTGGATTCTTTTATACATGGTCTAATTTATCTACAGGAGATAGTATTTCAGGATTATCAGAGGGCACATATAGTGTTGAAGTTATTGATGCAAATGGATGTCTTGGAATTGATAGTATTACTTTAGTTGCTGATTTTGATATTGAAACGAATTCTTCTACTACACCGATAAGTTGTACTGGAGCTAATGATGGTATTGCAGAGATGCAACCAACTGGAGGTACAGCACCTTATACTTATATTTGGAATACAGGTAGTACTAACTCTAGTATTCAGGGATTAGCTTCTGGAATTTATTGGTGTACAGTATCTGATCAAAATGGTTGTAGTGTAACAGATACTTTTAGTATTGTTGAATCACCAACAAGTTTAGAGATATTAAGTTCGGAGGTAGTAAATGTATCTTGTAATGGTGGTGCTGATGGTACTGCTAAAATTAATGCAATTGGAGGTTCTGGAGGTATTTATTCTTACCAGTGGAATGATATTAATTCACAAATAACGCAAACTGCAGTAGGATTAAATGCTGGTACTTTTGTTGTTTCTGTTACTGACTCATCGCTATGTACAGTATATGATACAATAGTTGTTAATGAACCGGATTCTATAGATATATATATTAATCATTTTGATATTTCTTGTAATGGTTTGACTGATGGTATATTAGCTTCAACAGTTACTGGAGGAATCTCACCTTATTCTTACTCTTGGATTGGACCAAATTCTTATTCTTCAAATATGGATTCTATATCTTCTTTAGATATAGGTGATTACATCTTAACTATTGTAGATAATCATGGATGTGTTATGGTAGATACGTCAGTAATATTAGAACCGTCTCCACTTACATTTATTGAATATATTACAAATCCAAATTGTTTTTCTAGTGTTGATGGTGAAATTAATGTAGAAATAAGTGGAGGTACTATGCCTTATATTGTAATGTATGACACAGTTTTAGCTTCTTATCCTGCAAATAATTTAGCAATTATATCAAATTTGTCTTCAGGTTCTGATACTCTATATGTGTATGATGCTAACGGATGTGAGAATTCTACTGTTATAAACTTAATTGATCCAAGTGAATTAATTGTAGATAGTATTAATATCACAAATCCTACATGTTTTGATTACTCTGATGGGGTAGTTAGTATTAATGTATCAGGGGGATTACTTCCTTATTCTTATCAATTAACTGATAATACAGGTTTAATTATTGGTACAACTTCAAGTACTTCAGGTTTATCAAAAGGTACTTATGAATATAAGATTATTGATTTTAATGGTTGTGTTGTAAGTGCAGTCCCAATAGTTGAAGAACCTGATGAGATTGAGATTGTTCAATTGAATTCTTGTTACGGTACTATACTAGTTGATGTTCTAAACACAATAGGCGGCTATCAAATATTTTGGGAGGGGGATATTTCAGACTCAATATTCATAGATAATTTATCAGCTGGAGAATATAATGTTACTGTGATAGATGATGCAGGATGTGCAAAGCTTACTTCTTTTGAAATAGGTGAGATAGTAAACTATAGTGTTTCTGATGCTAGTTGTTTGACAGTATCTGATGGCGCAATTGAGATCGCTGATATTTACCAAGGAAATCCTCCATACTCATTAAGTCTAAATAATTCATTGTTAGCTGATGATATTATTATTTCATATAATATTGACAATCTAGCTGCAGGTAAATATTTAATAACATTATTAGATGCTAATGCGTGTTCATTATCTGATAGTATAATAATTGATTATATTGGTGGCCCTGATTGTATAAGTATACCAGTAGTTATTTCTCCTAATAATGATGGAGTAAATGATTCATGGCAACCTATTTACGATATTGATACAGAGATTGAAATTTCAATTTTAAATAGATGGGGTAAGGTAGAACTCTACTATAAAGGAAATAGTATAATGTTTGAGTGGGATGGTTTAAATGAAAATGGAGCTCAATTACCATCTACAGATTATTACTATATAATTAAGTTTAACGATAATGCTTACTCGGATAGAACAGGAGTAGTTACATTAATAAGATAAAAATATGAAAAAGATAAAATTATTAATAATAGCAAGTATATTAGTGACATTAAGTAGTTTTGCTCAGCAATTTCCATTGCAGTCTCAATATCAATTCAACTACCCAACAATAAATCCTGCGGCAAGTGCTGAGCATGATTTCTTACGAGCAAGAGCTTCTTTTAGGCAGCAATGGGTTGGATTGACTGAGAATCCTATTAGCACACAAATACTAACTGTGACTAAGGGTTTTGGTAATAATGGTTTAGGCGTCACAGTTTTTAGTGATAAAACAGGAGGTGCTTTTAATAAGTCAGGTGCTTCATTAATCTATTCTCAGAAAGTTAAGTTTGAGAAGTCAGATCTCTATTTTGGAGTTTCAGGTGGTGCAGCAACAATTAACTTAAGCGGAATGGATGATCCAGCTGTTTTGTCTGGTGATGATGTAATACCTGAATTTACTTTTGGTGTTTATTATAAATTTAATGATATTAGTCTTGGTTTTTCAGTTCCAGGATTGCTTAATGCAAACATGGAATTATCTGGATCAAGTGAGAATACTATTGATAGGCATTTTTATACCATGGTTTCTTATCAAAAGAAATTAAATAATGATTGGAGTGTATATCCTGCAGTATTAGTAAAAACTACTGCTAATCAGAATCAGTTTGATGCAAATATTAATTTCAAACTAAAGAATAAACTTTGGTTTGGAACTTCTTACAGAAAGGATTTTGGTCCAACTGTATATGTTGGTATTGATTTTGGTAGATTATTGTCTATATACTCAATTGATGTGTCTACTAATGAGGTTGCTGATTATAGTAATGGGTCTCATGAGTTAACATTTGGTTATGATTTTATACCTGAAGATCAAGTAGAACAAGAAATTTCTGATAAGCAGCTTATTTTCGATAAAGATAAAGATGGAGTGCAAGATAAGGATGATATATGTCCTACTGAATATGGTGATGCATATGCAAATGGATGTCCTGATTTTGATAAAGATGGAGTGCCAGATAAGTATGATCTATGCCCTCATTTATTTGGTAGTGCAGGCCTGCAAGGATGTCCTGATCTTACTTATTCTGAAGAGAAAATAATTGCTCAGGCGTTAAGTGACTTAAAATTTGGGTTTGATAAGGATGAGATAGATTATTATTCATATAATACACTCACTGATTTAGCTAAATTAATGCTTTCTAATTCTAAAATGTACCTGTTGATTGAAGGTTTTGCTTCTTCTGAAGGAACAGAGGAATATAATTTAAGTTTATCTGCTAGAAGAGCAAAAGCTGTTCAGCAATTCTTTATTAAGAGAGGAATTGAGAGAAGAAGATTGGTTATTGATTTTCATGGTGAGAAAGATCCGTTAAACTCTAATTTTACTGAGAGAGATAAGGCAGAAAATAGAAGAGTTGAATTTAAGATTAAATATCATTTGTTTGATCAGATAGTTTCATCTGACTTAAAACAAGAGTACGATTCATTAATGAAGGGGATTTACGGTAGCAGTGCTTATATTAATAGAATTCAGAATGTAGAGTTAGTTCAAAAAAATGAGACAGATACTTCTAAATTAAAAAAAGAGAAGAATATTTATACTGATTCTGTAGTTATTTCTGAGTCAGTTCAAGTTTTAATTGATCAAGATGATCAGGTATTATTTAGTGATACTGTTTTAGATCAGGATGGTTCAAGTTTAGTGGCCAAAAATGATCTTAAAACTAAATATTTTGTTATTGTACAAGTATTTAGTGAGGTTAATAATGCTATTGACTATACTTACAGTAGTGATGAAGATTTAGAATACACTACAATAAAAGGAAAATATTATGTTTTTGCCTTTAGTAGTAATAGTAGAAAAGATGCAGAGGAGTTTAGAAATAGATACGGAAAGGGAAGTTGGATTCTAGAATCTAAATAATTATTTTAGTATAATATTCTTTCAGAATATGATCCTTTAAAATATTAAAAACTTTATTATTAATGCTAAGCTTATCATTATGTAAATATTTAATTATAAATTTGAAAAATTAAATTATTATATATTATGAGAAAGCTTATCCTGTTATTTTGTTTATTTTTTACAATAGCTAATACATCAAAAGCAACCCATTTAATGGGCGGTGAGATTACATGGGAATGTATTAAGTCCGGTGCTAATTCGGGTAAATATATTTTTACAGTTAAAGTTTATAGAGATTGTCAGGGTATAGCAATTAATACAAATATGTCCTTAACAGCACACAATGTGCCAGGTTTAACAACAATACCTTTATTATATTTAGGAGCGAATGATTTATCTCCTTTGTGTGATACAATCGATGGTCCTAATCCTGCTTTTTCTTGTAATGGTACAAATATTGGCTCTGCAGGAAATGGATTAGGAGCAGTAGAAGAGCATATTTATCAGTCAGAAGCAATTGAACTTATAGGAACTCCTGATGTAAATGGATGGCATTTTACTTGGGAATCTTGCTGTAGAAATGATGCAATTGATAATTTAGCAATCTCGGGAGCTAGTTTTACACTACGAGCTGTTATGTATTCTTATACAGATTCTGCAGGTACTGTCTTTCCTAATGGAAATACATGCTTTGATTCATCACCTAAGTTCTATGAAAAGCCAAGAACAATTTTAGAAGTAGATAATGGTTATGATCCTTTAGCATTTTCAAATGGATTTATGTATAGTCATAATGCATTTGATCAAGAAAGAGACTCTTTGTCTTATGAATTTGCGCATCCTTTAAATAGTGGATATGATTTTTTAAATCCTAACTCAATAGCGATTCCATTTAATGCCCCGCTATCTTTTACTAACCCTATACCTGGAATACAGATGGTTTCAGAAACAGGAAAAACCTGGTATGATGCAACTCAACAAGGTAATTATGTAACATGTACTAAAGTATCTGCATTTAACTGTGGCCAATTAGTTTCTGAAGTTTATAGAGAGATTCAGGTTGTGATTATTCCCAAAACATGTAATCTAGGAGATACAACAAGTGGTAATCTTGGTGCTGATACTTTATGTAATATACGACCTTTAGTACAGCCACCATTTTTTTTCCCGTTAGGATCTCCACAATATCAGTGGGATACTATTGTGCATTGTGGTGATACTGTAAAATTTGATTTTATTGCTAATGACTATGATGTTTATCCAAATGGCAGTCAACAAGACTTGCAGTTTACTGTTTCCGGAGGTCAATTTATGGATTACAATGTTAGTCCACCTGCACTTTGTGATAATCCTCCTTGTGCGACTTTTTCTGAAACATCAACAGGATTAAATCCTCCTTTTATTACAGCTGGGGGATATGGTTCAGGTTCATTTGAGTGGATTACGTCTTGTAACCATATTGTTAGTACATGTGGTAATGATCTACGTCCAAGTATATATACATTTGTTATAAATGTTCAAGATGATTTTTGTCCTGCACCAGCTATTGAGAATACTGCACAGGTTATCTCAATTACAGTTTGTCCGCCGTGTGATTTCTTAAGCGCACATCCTTCTACAACGCCTGTTACATGTGATCTTGGTTATGGGAGTGCTTCGGTTACTCCAACAAATGGGATGCCTCCATATACTGAATTTTGGTTTGATATGAATGGAATTCCAGTTAATCCTGATAGCTTAATGGCTGGAGATTATGAGGTGCGTGTAAGAGATTCAAGTATGTGTGAGACAATAGATACTGTGACTGTTATTAGTCTTGTTCCTGTAATATCATCTAATGTTTCTTCATCTAATGTTAGTTGCTTTGGTTTAAATGATGGTACCGCTAGTATAGTAGCTTTAGGTGGAGTTGATCCTTATTCATATTTATGGTCTAATGGTTTATCTTCATCAACTTTAAATAATCTCTCTGCAGGTATATATACTGTTAGTATAACTGATTCAAATAATTGTACAATAATAGATTCTATAACAATTATAGAGCCTGCAATATTAGATCCAACTTTAACTAGTAATTCAAGTTCAATTACAGGAAATTCAACAGGTGGTACAATGCCTTATACTTTTGAATTTTGGGGGCCTGCTGGGCTAATTGCATCAAGTTTTAATAATTTTGGAACAGCCTTTTCAATTAATCCAGCACAGGCAGGTACCTATAATTTTGTAGTGATTGATGCAAATGGTTGTTCGGATTCAGTTTCAATAATTTATTCTGCTAATTTCTCACCTGATATATCAGTCTCATTATCAAACACATGGTGTGATAGTTTAACTTCATTAACTATTGATGTAGAACAGGATTCCGGAGAGGTTGATATGTCAACAGCATTATTTCAGTCGGATGCAGGTTCTTTTGATATTGCTTCAATGAATGTTGGTGATACTATTGGTACTGCAACACTTATGGCTGCTGGAGGAACTATTAATATTAATGCTTTTTTAATTGTAAGCGCTATTGTATCTAGTTCTCAGGTTATTATTCAACCAACTTCTATTAATAATGGTAATCTTGGTAACTTTACGATATCTAATCACCCTTTAGGTGGAATTGATATTTTATCACAGACAGTTCCTGATGGAAATTCATATACTGCAGGAAATATGAATAGTGTTACTTTTAATAATGTTTTTATCAATCCATGCATTCCATTAGTCTTTACTTCTACAATTAACTCTGAGTTGGGAGATGTAGATATTCAAACTTTTAGTTTTGTTGTTTCTAATGTGTCAGAGATTTTGAATGATTTAAGAATATTCCCAAACCCAGTTTCTGATATTTTATTTATTTCAGCAACACATGAAATACCATATTTATCTATAAGTATATATGATGTTAAAGGACAGAAGATTTTCTCAAGTTATAATTTAAGAAATACACTAAATACAAGTTTAGATATTTCCTATTTAAGTTCGAGTGTATATTTATTAGTTGTTGAGTCAGAAAACATTAGATTTAGTCAGACTTTTATTAAAGAATAATATTAGATATTCTAAATTTTTTCTCTATTACTTCATTTAAGCAAAGAGTAGCAAAAATTATTTTAGAAAATAATTAGTTCATACTTGGGTCTTTAGGCATATTTGCCCAAATGGCATATTTGCTTTTTTTGGTTCTAATTAGCATACTCCATAATTCTTTTGATGAGTATTTCATGCATATTTTTTTATTGTATTTTTGAATAATCCAATCATTATTTTTTATTTCTTTCTCTAATTGTTTGGTGTTCCATCCTGAATATCCAGAGAAGAATCTTATCTCACGTTTAGAGATTTTATTTTTAGACATTAACTCAATAATTTTTTTAAATTCACCTCCAAAATAGAGGTCATGAGTAATTTTTATGGACCCAGGTATCATTTGACCTAGTGTATGAATAAAATGAATGGAATCATTAGCAACAGGACCTCCTATATAGACTGGGAAGTCGCCCTGAGGTATGTTGTTAAATATTTCATTTAATAAAATTTTTGTAGCATTATTTAACACTAATCCAATACTTTCTTCTTTATTATGGTGAGTAAGTAATACTACACTTTTAAAGAACGCAGGGTCATTCAATGATGGTTCAGATATTAATAATTGTCCTTGCTTGATAATAAGCATAAATAAGATACCTTTGTTAAACTTTTGTAAATATACAACGAAAATGAACAAAAAAATTGACTTTAAGAATATTAGAATTAATTACAAAAAATTAAAGATAGATTTTAACAATCTAAAAGATTGCCCGATTGACTTATTTCTAGATTGGTTTCATGAAGCCCTTAGCACAAATAAGCATGAGGCAAATGCTTGTGTTCTGTCAACAGTATCTATTGACAATAAGCCGTCATCAAGAGTAGTTCTTATAAAAGAAGTTAATAAAGAAGGATTTATTTTTTTTACAAATTATAGGAGTGATAAATCTACTGATATTCATTGTAATCCTAACGTTTCTTTGAATTTTTATTGGCCTGAATTAGAAAGACAGGTAAGAATTTGTGGAGTTGCAAATAAGATACCTAACAGTGATTCAGATGATTATTTTAATAGTAGGCCAAGAGAGAGTCAATTAGGAGCTTTGTTAAGTGATCAAAGTTTATCTGTTAGTATGGATCATGATTTTATGAAAGTTTTAGATACTTTGAAAATTAAGTTTGAAGGTAAAGAGGTTAAACGTCCTTTACATTGGGGAGGTTATTGTGTATTGCCAAGAAAAATTGAGTTTTGGCAGGGGAGACCTTCAAGATTACACCATAGATTAATGTATGTTTTTGATGGAAAAAGGTGGCATAAGGAGAGGTTAGCTCCATAGTACTTTCTTAATTCTTTTAAGGGTTTTATTTTATGTTTTTTTTTCTAAGAAAGTCCTTCTCAATCATATTAGATAATTTCACGCTGTTTCTTAACCATTGTAGTATTATCTCTTGTTGTTTTTGCTTTGTGATTTTCCAATTGATATCTGATTGACGTATTTTATAGGTGAGGTGTTGTAAGCAAAGCGCGACTGACACTGAGATGTTGAAGCTTTCAGTAAACCCATGCATTGGAATTTTCATTCTTTTATCTGCAGCATCTAGTATCTGTTTACTACATCCATTTAGTTCAGTTCCAAAAATTAGAGCAGATTTTTGCTTTGTAATATCTAGATCATATAAATTAGAATCAGTATTATGCGGTGTTGTAGCAATGATTTGGTATCCTTGTTCTTTTAATTGATTAATAGCATGAGCACTGTTATTTTTATATTTATTATATCTTTTAGTGGTGATCCATTTTTCAGCACCCATTGAAACCTCAGCGTCATTATTAAAAATATTATTATTTTCGATAATATGAACATCTTGTATACCAAAACAATCAGCTGATCTTATAGATGCTGAAATATTTCTTGCTTGAAAGATGTCTTCAAGAACAATTGTAATATGTTGTGTTCTTTCTTGAATCTTTTTTTTAAAGAGCTTATATCTTTCATCTAACACAAATTCTTTTAGATGATCAACTAAATGATTAGTATATTTCGTCATAGTGCTTTAAAATGACTGTTTATTTTATTCCCTTGTAAAAACTGTTGTATATTCATAGCTTTTTTTCCTTCTATTTGTAGGTTTAATACAGATATTAAACCCTTGTTTGTACGTATATATAAATATGACTTATTGTCTGTTTGTATTTGATTTTTAAAAGGATGGTTGTCTTTAATGATTTCTGTTAAATGAATTTTTACTCTTTTTTGTTTTTTATTTTCATCTTCTAGAGTAAACCAAGCAGATGGGCATATTGCTATATCTTTTAGTATGGAATCTTTCTTAAGTAATGGTGAGAGTCCTCTTACTAAATTGTGGATTTTATACGCTGATTTACTCCAATCGATCTTAAATAAATCTTTACTTAATTTTGGTGCTTCCTTTATTTCTGATATTGTCTTTTGCTTAATAGATTTTATTTTAGAATCGTTAATTAAGCGTAGAGTATCTTCTAACAATATTTTCCCTTTATTCATTAATAAATTGTGTAGTTGTCCTGCTGTAGTTGTATTTGATATTTCGATTCTATTTTGTAGAATTATATCTCCTGAATCAATATTATTATCAATAAAAAATGTGGTTACGCCTGTTTCTTTCTCCCCGTTAATAAGCACCCAGTTAATTGGAGCAGCTCCTCTGTAATTTGGAAGTAATGAGGTGTGTAGGTTTATTGTTCCTTTACTAGGTATTCTCCATACGATATCGGGAAGCATTCTAAAGGCAACAACTACAAATAGATCTGCATTGAAACTATTAAGGTCTGTGATAAACTTATTATCTTTTAGTTTTAATGGTTGTAATACAGGAATATTATTTAAAATTCCTGCTTTTTTTACTGCGCATTCCTTTAACTCTTTTCCTCTACCTTTTCTACTATCAGGAGCTGCTACGATTGCAACAACCTTGTATCCTTTATCAATAAGGTGTTGCAGATTATTTGCTGCAAAATCAGGTGTACCAAAGAATATAATGTTCATGTTGCAAGTTATTTTTTTCAGTTTTTATTTCTTGTCAAACTTATTAATTTTATCATTATTACATAAGAGATCTAGAATATTGATTAATTCATGCGTTTTTTGATGATAACTTTGTGTTGGTTTTTTTTCAATTGATAACTTATCTTTAGTTGTGATTTTTTTTATTGATCTAGATGCATGATTATCTCTTGCAATAGAATTACTTTTCTTTTTAATACATACATCACAGATACCACATTCGTAGGATGTTTCTTCGTTAAAATAATCTAATAGTATTTTATTTCTGCAGATGTCTTTATTTTTTAAATAATTAGACATTTTTTTTAACTTGTAGCTTTCATTTAATTTTCTTTCTTCTAGTTTATTTTTGCTTAAACCTAGGCTATCTATAGTTTCTCTTTTTTTTAGATATTTTATTTTAGGTAAGTCATTCTTTTCTTGATATCTTATTATCTTTAAATTATGCAGTCTTTTTAGCATTTCTTTGACCTCTTGAGTGTTATTTTTTTGTAAGTTTTTAGCAATTTTTTCTTCATTTATAGCTACGTAATTATGAAATATATTGCTATGTGAGCGTAATAATAATTTAATAAACGAATCATAATATTTATTTGATATTTGAAATTTATAAAGTTCGGTGTTTGATGTATTTATCATAACAGTAGAATGAGAGACAGAGTTTTCAGATAATTTTAGTTTTTCTTCTTTTTCAAGATATTTAATCATGTGATATGTTTTTAATACACTTGTTTTGTATCTTCTGCTAAAATTTATTATATCAAATGGAATTGATTCTTCGGGCAAATCTCCAGTTGCAATCTGAAGATAATTTGCAATATTTTGATAACAGTCGGTAATATCTTTGATGTTAGGATTTCTTAGTTTAAGTAACTCTTCTTGTTTTTTGATATCTGTGTTGTTTGCTAATAGAAATGAGTAGGCAGGTTCTCCATTTCTTCCTGCTCGTCCTGCTTCTTGAAAGTAACTTTCAATTGTAGAGGGTAGGTTCATGTGTACAACTAGCTTTACATCATCTTTGTGAATGCCCATTCCAAATGCATTAGTTGCCACTATTATTCTGATTTGATTTTGCCCCCATTTTTTTTGTCTTTTAGCTCTTAACTCTCTTGATAGTCCGCCATGATAATAGGTAGCTGAGAAGTTATTTTTTATTAGAAGGTGATAAATTTCTTTAGTTGCTTTTCTTGTGTTTACATAAATAATAACAGAGCTCTTAATTTTATCAAGAAGTTTAATTAGTATTTGCTTCTTATGCTCATTAGTAATAACAATATAAGATATATTTTCTCTACTGAAAGATGATTTTATAAGATTTTTTTTCTTAAATAATAAATTTCTTTCAATATCATTAATAACTTCTTTTGTTGCAGTTGCTGTTAGTGCTAAAATAGGGGCTTTAGGAATGATATTTCTAATGTCTGATATGTATCTGTAAGCAGGTCTAAAGTTATGTCCCCATTCAGAAATACAATGTGCTTCATCAACAGTAATCATATTTATTTTCATTTCCTTTATTCTATTTTTTACTAGTTTATTTTTTAATTTCTCAGGAGATAGATATAGAAATTTAATGCCACCATATATACAATTAGTTAATGCTGTATCAATATCATTATAATGCATGTCACTAGTAATAACAGTAGATTTTATACCCTTAGATTTAAGGTGTCTTACTTGATCATCCATTAAAGAAATTAAAGGAGAAATAACTAAGCAAACGCCTTCTTTTAAAAGTGTTGGTACTTGATAGCAAATTGATTTTCCGCCACCAGTAGGAAGAAGGGCGAGGACATCTTTTCCAGCAAGAATATCATTGATTATTTTTTCTTGTTTTAACCGAAAATTAGTATACCCCCAGTATTTAACTAGTATGTCAATTGCATTCATTACTTCCAAAGATAGTAAAAATAAAAAATTCTTATTGGAAGATAATTAAATATAAATAGTTTTGTGCTTACTTTTGATCCGCTAAGAATCTCTCGGCATCCAAAGCAGCCATACAGCCAGTTCCTGCGGAAGTAACAGCTTGTCTATAAACATGATCAGCTACATCCCCAGCTGCAAAGACTCCAGGTATTTTGGTTTTCGAGGTTCCTGCCTCAACAATTAAATAGCCATTTTCATCCATATCTAATTTTCCTTTAAATAGATCTGTATTTGGTTTGTGTCCGATTGCTACAAAGAATCCAGAAGCTGGTATTGTAATTTCATCATTTGTTTTGTTATTAAAAGCTGTTACACTCTCAACTCCAATAGCACCAGGATCTCCATTTATACTTTTTGTCTCGTGATTAAATAAAACTTCAATATTTTTTGTTTTAAAAACTCGATGTTGCATTGCCTTTGAAGCACGCATTTTGTCTTTTCTAACTAACATAGTTACTTTCGTACATAATTTTGCAAGATAAGTTGCTTCTTCAGCTGCTGTATCTCCTGCGCCAACCACTACAACTTCTTTATCTTTATAAAAGAAACCATCACAAGTAGCACAAGCTGATACGCCATATCCATTTAAACGCTTCTCATCTTCTATGCCAAGCCACTTAGCCGATGCTCCTGTAGCAATAATTACCGTTTCTGTAATTACCGTTTCTTTCTCATCAATTTCTATTTTAAATGGTCTTTCAGAAAAGTCGACCTTTGTAACCATACCCCATCTAGTTTCTGTACCAAATCTTTCTGCCTGAGCTTTAAAGTCTTCCATCATTTCCGGCCCTGTTATCCCATTTTTATAACCTGGGTAATTGTCTACATCAGTTGTGGTAGTTAATTGACCTCCTGGTTGTAGTCCTTGTATAACTATAGGTTTCATATCTGCTCTTGCTGCATAAATTGCTGCAGTATATCCAGCAGGCCCTGAGCCAATTATTAGGACTTCTTTTTTTTCAGTATTTTTTGTCATTTTATTAAATTAAAATATGTCAAATATAGTTGTTTCTCTTTGTTTAGTTAATGTAGTGTCTTTTAAAATAGGTACTGTGTAATAAACAGCTCCATAGCCAGTAAACACACCTAATCCTCCATTAATATTACTAGTAAGATTCATTGGTTCAGCGAAAGGATTTCCGTTTGTACCAGCTTGCCTAACAAGCCCCCTCCAGAATTTCATCGAAGGCTCATCTATTTGACAAAACTTAATTAATACTACATCTTCTTCAATATCTACTATGTATCCATTGTCGCACTCTTTTTCACGTTTACTATTATATTTACCTGTAGGAAATCCATTGTCACCTGGTCTTGGGAAATAGGTTTCAAATGATTCTCCATTAATTAGTATGTCTGACCCAGCATCTACTAATTTTAATTGTAAGTCAGGTTGGGATTTTGATAAACAACTGTCCTTATTAAAGTTGAAATGCTGAATTCGTTTACTTTTTATCAATATGTTATTTTGCTCATTGGCAGGGTCTGAATAGATTGCTCTTATGTCACATTTCCAATCATTCTCAGCTGTTTCACTTTGTTCTACCCAAAGACAATCAAGAGGAGTTGGGTTTGGTATTGTAGTTTCCGATGTAATAACCTGGTTGTTCCATTTTATTTCTAAAAAGTATTTTCTGCCAGATTCACTAAATTTATAATCATTAATATTTGATGAATCAAGATCAGTAACAGTGTATATTGGCAATTGTTGGCCAGTAAATAATTCAGATAGTTCAATAGGAAAAAGTTCAAGGTCCTTGCTGTCTATTATTAAACCTTCTTCATTTGTATACCAAATTTTCATTTCATCTACATTAGATACGAATAGATCATTATATGTATTAACATCAATTGGATCAAAATAACCTTGATTTTTTGTTAAAATCACATAAGGTGGAAATCCATTTTCAATAGATGCTTGAACAACAAGTTTGTCACCTCCGCTAGGTAATTCTAATGTTATCTCTTCTTGACAGGAGAGGAAAAAAATTGAAATTAGAAACAGATACTTTTTCATAATTAAAAATTAAAATTCCAGGTAATAGATGGTAAGATGGGAAATATAGATACTTGATATGCTTTTGGGGTTAAGTTACCTTGTTGAATACTTCCGTCTTCTCCTTCTTCTGATTCCAATGCAAAATAAATAAAATAAGGATTTTTTCTGCTATAAACATTATAAATGGAGAAATTCCATGAGGATTGGAATTTTTTGTTTTTCTTTGGAATATATGTAGCTCCTATATCAAGCCTGTGGTACGGGTCCATCCTATATCCGTTTCTTGATGTATATTCTGTATATATATTTTCTCCAATTAGATATCTTTCTGTTGGAAGAGTAATTGCATTACCTGTTGAGTATACGAAAACACTACTTAGGGTCCATTTTTTTGATAATTTATGTGTTGCAGTAATAGATAAATCATGTCTTCTGTCATATTTTGCAGGAAATGAGATTCCCTCATTTACTTCATCAAAATATCTTGTTGTTTTAGATAAGGTATAGCCAATCCATCCTGTAGTTTTTCCTTTGTTCTTTTTTAGTAGAAGTTCTACACCATACGAATCTCCATCACCAAAGGCAAAGGAATCGTCACTGCTTGAATTTGTGTTGTCTTCTGGTAAGACTCCTTCTTTATATTCAAGCAGATTTGTCATCTCTTTATAATATGCTTCTATAGAAGTTTCATATATATTATCGTTTAGGTTTTTGAAATAGCCAAGTGCATATTGATCAGAAAATTTCGGTTTAATTACTGCTGAGCTTGGAATCCAAAGATCTGTTGGGAGGCTGACACTTGAAGTAGATGCTAAGTGAATGTATTGATAATTTTGTGTGTAGGCTCCTTTTATAGAGCTTGTTGTAGATAGCCTATATCTAAATGAGAGTCTTGGTTCAATATGTCTATAGTTATCATCACTTTCAGTTAAATCATTTTTTAAGTAATCACGAAAGCTTATATATCCACTATGCTGGAATGAAGAATAGCGTAATCCTGCATGTATTTTTAAATCATCATTAACATCAAAGTCATCTGAAAAGTAAAAAGCACCCTCATTAGAATATTGTTTGAATATTTCATCAGGTTCAAAAACTACATCACCTGACCTCCCACTTGCATTTCCAGGTGTAAATTCATGATAAGTGTAGTTTAGACCAAATTTAATAGTGTGCCTTTGATTAGGTTGATATAGAAAATCAACCTTTGTATTCCAGTCATTTATGCCAGAAAATATCTTTAATTCAAAATCTTGCTGATTTATATTAAACTCAAATCGGTAATCTGAGAAAATAAGTGAAGTATTTACAAAAAGCTTGTCATTAAACAAGTGATTCCATCTTAATGAAGTTGTGGCGTTTCCCCATGGAATTTCTATTCCAATACCATTATCTGTATTGGAAAAATTAAAAACATCTCTTCCAAAATATCCGCTAAGATATAAACGGTCTTTATCTGATATTCTATAGTTAATTTTAGTGGTTAAATCATAAAAATAATATCCTGAACCGCTAAAGGCGTTATCTTCTGGCATGAATGGTTTTGACAAAACATCTATATAGGTTCTTCGTCCAGAAATAATAAACGAACTTTTCTCCTTTTGAACAGGTCCTTGAACGGTTAATCTTGATGATAGTAGACCAATTCCACCATCAGCTTCATATTCTTTGTTATTTCCGTCTTTCATGGTTATATCTAGAACAGAAGACAATCTTCCTCCGTATTCAGCGGGCATGCCTCCTTTTATAATGTTAATATCTTTTATAGCATCTGCATTAAATACAGAGAAAAATCCAAAAAGATGCGCAGCATTATATACGACAGCTTCATCTAGTAGTATTAGATTCTGATCGGGGCCACCACCTCTTACGTATAATCCTGAATTTCCTTCACCCCCTGACTGTATGCCAGGAAGTAGTTGAGCCGATTTTAGTATATCAACCTCCCCTAGAATTACAGGTAATTGCTTTATGTTATTAACCTCTATTCTTGCTTGACTCATATTTGAACTACTTACATTTTTATCTAATTTTTCTCCAGTTACAATTACTTCTTCTGTAATTATGGAATTATTGCTTAAAGATATATTTAACCTAATATCTTTATTTAAAGTAATGTTTTTTGTGATTGATTTATAGCCAATAAATGAGTATATAACAATATAGTTTCCCTCTTCCATTGTTAAAGAGTAAAATCCGTATTGGTTGCTTGCAGTTCCTTTGTAAGTTTTTTGGTCATAAATAGAAACTCCAATTAGGTTTTCACCAGAGGATTGATCTTGAACAAAACCACTTATAGTATATTTCTGTTGAGCTAAACAGTTAAAAGATATATAAATAAATAAAAATGCTAAATATATTTTTTTCATGTCAATTTTTCGGATAACAAAAATAAAACTAATTTAAATTAATTACATGTTATTTAAGATATTTTTTAGAAAAATAAAATATTTTAATAAGATTATAATTATTTCAATTTTAATTATATTTACCTCAAAATTACAACTCTAAAACTACTACTATGAAACGAATATTTATTTTATTTTTTACAATTAACGCCCTTTTAATAAATGCACAAAATGGACAAGTAAGCGGAGGGGGAACAGCCCCTGATTTTACTGTTGCTGATTTAAATGGTAATGCACATACGCTGTTTAATTATCTTGATAGTGGATTTGTTACTGTCTTGGAGTTAATGAGTGTGACTTGTGGTCATTGTATAACACATGCAGCAGGAACAGAGAATTCTTACCAAACTAACGGACCTAATGGTAATAATTCAGCTCGATTCCTTGGCTTAGAAATTAATGCTTCAACTGATAGTACTGCAGTCGCTAATTTTGCGAGTAATTATAATGTAACATTTCCAATTGCTAATGATATTTCTGCTGGCGCAATAAATTATCAGATTAATTATACACCTACATATTATGTTGTTTATCCTGATAGAACATATACTACAATTTGTGCTAACTGTGTAACTCCTACATCTTCTTTAACTATTGAAAGCTTACTTGATAACGCAATTGCAGCATGGCCACCAGTAGCTGGTTGTACAGATTCAGATGCTGTGAATTATGATCCACTAGCAAATACCGATGATGGTAGCTGTGATTATACATCTTATACTATAAAAACTCTTGGAATGACTTTTTCTCCTGATACTCTTATGTGTGATGTTGGGGATACAATAAATTTCATTTTAGGTTCAAATCATAATGCAGTTGAAGTAGATGAAGCAACTTTCTTGTCAGGTGGCAATACTTCAAATGGAGGATTTAATTTTGGATATGGAGCAACAGGAATGTATATACCAGTTACCGGAAAAACATATTATTATGTGTGCCAGCCTCATGTATCTAATGGGATGGTTGGTGTAATTGTAGCAAATTTTTATGGTTGTACAGATCCAACAGCATTAAATTATGATAGTCTTGCTAATGTAGATGATGGAACTTGTGATTATAGCTCATATACAATACAAACAGTAGGGATGTCATTTACTCCAGATACCATTGTTTGTGATGTGGGAGATACTATTAATTTTGTTTTAGGAGCATCTCATAATGCTGTAGAAGTTAGTGATAGTACTTGGCTTGCTGGAGGCAGCACTCCAATCGCAGGTGGGTTTAGTTTTGGATATGGAGCAACAGGAATGTATATACCAGATGATTGTCATACTTTCTATTATGTTTGTCAGCCTCATGCTGCAGCAGGAATGAAAGCGATTATTATTGCACACCATCCTCCTGTTTATGGATGTACTGATTCTCTTGCAAGTAATTTTGATCCAGCAGCTACAATAGATGATAGTTCATGTGTATATAGTTCTAATAACACTACAGATCTTTTTATATCTGAATATGGAGAGGGTAGTGGTTATAATAAATATTTAGAGATTTATAATGGCACAGGACAGGATGTAGATTTGTCAGATTATGAGATATGGAAGATTACAAATGGTGGTTCTTGGCCAGAATATACTTTGAGTCTTTCAGGCACATTAACTAATGGAGACGTGTATG
>MDSW01094054.1_pt1 | contig 23091 bp, 24 predicted proteins | sample 811171 | NCBI WGS metagenome assembly MDSW01 (sample SAMN05326641, study PRJNA326480) | marine metagenome | isolation source: seawater | place: Atlantic Ocean: North West | collected 2012 | reverse complement strand
AATATAAGATTCATTGATTTTTCAAAAAATTTTTCAAATTATTTGAGAAAAACGGATTTTTTTATATCATCTGGTGGGTCTTCTGTCTGGGACTCTATTTTTTTGAAAAAAAAGACTCTAATATTTAATCATTCATGGAGACAATTTGAAAATTCAAATAATTTAAATAAAAAAGGCTTAATTAAAGAATTTAATAATAAGCTTACTAAAAATAATATTTTAGATTTTATAATCTCTGAAACTAAATCAAAAAAAAATAATATTCATAGATATAAAGATTTTTTAGATTCAAAGGGCATTGATCGCATAGTGAAAAAAATTATTTGAAAACCTAGTAATATTTATAGTTAGAAAAAAATTGAAATAATTATTCTTTTACAGCACAAATAATAAATTCAGTTATTTTCTTTTTAAATAATTTATGTGAAGAAAAACCCACGTCAATTACTTTAAAGTATTTAGAAATTAATTTTTTAAACTCTTTCGAATTTTTCAGGCAGAATGTTTTGATTTTTTCATTTATTATTTTTGTAAGAAATATATTTTTTTTTATTTGATAATTATTTTTTGAAAATTCCGACTCATGATCATTTATGTCAATTATTAATTTCCCATTAGGTTTAAGAACTCTTTTAAATTCATTAAGCAGTAATTTTACAGAATTTTCATCTCCCAAAAGAGATATTACACTCATAGCAACAATATGGTCAAAACTATTATTTTTATAGGGTAACTGTGCGGCCTTTGGTTGTAATAGATCTAATTTAAGATTTTTTTTTTTTCCAATAATTTTTTTTTTTAATTTTGATCTTGCATTTTTTGAAACATCAATTCCAGTAACATGATATCCACATCTTAATAAATGAATTGTATTTACACCACTACCAAACCCATATTCAAGAACTTTAATACCAGATCGACTTAAAAACATTTTTTCTAAACGCACCAGTTCTAAAGAAGGGTAATTTTTTTCAGAAATTTTTGCTCCTAAGTCATATTCTTTAATTGCTTTTGTTTGTACAATACTTATTTTTTTTTTCATTTTCATTTTTAAAAATTAGTAACCTTTTTTTTTATCCACAACATTGAGTAAGCTCATATTATTGGAAAATCTTTTGATATTTTCTATCATTAAGTTGGTAGACCTTTGTCTATTATTGTCTGACAGACCCGACGTATGATCAGTGATTATGATATTTTTTAGTTGTCTTAATTTGTGGTTTTTTGGTAATGGATCAGGGTCAGTTACATCTAAACCAATTCCAAGAAATCTAGAATGTATTTTAGGATTTAAAAGGGCAGAACAATCTACTAATGAACCACGAGAGACATTAACTAATATACTTTGATTTTTAACTTTTTTTAGCATTGAATAATTTAAAAGGTTTTTTGTAAGTTTTGTTAAAGGAGCTGTGCATATTATTACATCCATTTTAGAAATCTTATTTTTTATTTCATGGCTTCTATAATTTTCATCTATAAAAGAAACCATCGGCAAAAGTTCTTCGGAAAAACCAACAATTTTCATACCAAAAGTTTTTAGTCTTTCGGCAATGAGCATACCTATTCCACCCAAACCGATAATACCACACGTTTTGTTTCTAAGTTCAATTGGTCTTTTGAATTTATTTTTACTTTTTTTTGAATAAAGGTAGATATTTCTAGAAATGGATAAAACTAGTCCTATAGCATGATCTGCTATTTCTGGTCCCTGTAAGATTCTTCCATTAGTAAAAATTATATTTGATGATATAAACTCTTTGAAAATATATTCTTCTATACCAGCACCACCACTATGAACCCATTGTAATTTCCTTCCTTTTTCTAAAATTTCGTTATCAAAAAATCTCCTTGGACAATTAATTAATGCATTTGCGTTAGCAATTTTTTTTAAAATTGTATTTTTATTTTCCTTAACGATTATAATTTTGCATTTTGAAATTTTGCTTAAATATTTGCCAAAGTTTTTTGGGTAAGAGGGAGAGTCAAGTAGGAGTATTGTTTTTTTCATTAAGCTATTTTTTTAACAAATTTTCATAATAAAAATTATCGATTTTAAGGGTTATTATAACATCAGTTAATACTTATCTAGCAAAGATTTCAACAAATTTAGATTATTTTATTGACTGTTCATAATTTGAACACTATTAGTGTTCAAATATTGAACAATTTGAAAATGAGAGACTTCGATAACGAAACTGATAATTTTAATGTCCTTAGAAAACTTGATAAAGAGCCAAGCATTACCCAAAGAGAATTGTCTTCTAAACTAGGTATTAGTCTTGGAAAGATCAATTATTGTTTAAAAGAACTTAGAAAAAAAGGATTAATTAAAATTTCAAATTTTAAAAAGAATAAAAATAAAATCAATTATGTTTATTTACTTACACCAAAAGGAATTGCTGCAAAAACAAAGTTAACAATAAATTTTATGAAAATAAAATTAAAGGAATATGAGGATTTAAAAAAGGATATTTAATAATTTATGTGGACAATTGTAAGATATAAAAAAAATGAACTTAATATTCTTATTAAAAATTTAAAAGATAAACTAGCTAATAAAATAATATTTTATCAACCTTTAGTTAAAGTTTCACTTTTAAAAAATAATAAACTAACAAATAAGAGTAAGCCATTACTCAATGATTATATTTTTTGTTACAGTTCTAGTTTTAATAACTCAGAGGGTTTAAGAACTATAATAAATACAAAAGGTTTGAAATCCATGTTAGGTGATTGTTCAAAATCACAAACTGAAATAATTAAGTTTATTGAGTCTTGCAAAAAAAATGAGGATGAAGAAGGAAACGTCAGAGCAAACAAGATTCAAGATATTGTTAAAAATCGTTATTATAAATTTACCTCTGGACCTTTTGCTAATTTAATTTTTGAATTATTAGAAAAAAATAAAAAAGAACTTAAGATACTTGTTGGAAAAATTACTACTAAGATAGATAAAGAAAATAATTATAATTTCCAATTAGTCTAAAATTGAAACTATGAAGTTGGCTCTTAAATTTGAAAGTGTCAAAGTGCGGAGCTTTGCCTAAAAAATAATTAATATTTACAATGTGTGGAATACTAGGGATAATTTCTAAAGACAAAAAAGTTTGTCAGGGTTTTAAAAAAAAATTACCACTTAGAAGTTTAATTCATAGAGGACCTGATTTTCAAGATTCTGTTTCTAGAGAAAATTTTTATTTTGGTCATACTAGATTGTCAATTATTGGATTAGATGAAAGAAGTGCTAAACAACCAATTTTCAAAAAAAATAAAATTTTAATTTTTAATGGAGAAATTTACAATTTTAAAAGTTTAAGTGAAGAACTTAATGCAAATGGTCATTACGATAGTGGAAAAAGTGATACTGAAACTTTATTTAATTTCATTTATGTTTATGGATTAAAAAAAACTATTACCAAGATAGATGGTATGTACGCTTTTGGATATTTTGATTTAGATAAGAATGAACTTTCAATAGTAAGAGATAGAATTGGAGAAAAGCCTTTATATTATTCTTTTGGGTCGAATTATTTTATTTTTTCATCTGAAATTAAATCAATACTAATTTCAAATTTAAACGATTTTAGCCCTAACATAGACATGTTTCACGAAATTTTTCTTCACGGAAAAATTTTTGGTAAAGAAACAGCCTTTAAAAACATATATGAGATTGAACCAGGCACATTCTTAAAATATAAGTTAAAAGATCATACTTATAAAATCGATGATTATTGGAAATTAGATGATTTCGATTTACTTAAACATGATGTTAGTCTTGAGGAATTTGAGAATAATTTTAATAATTGTATAAAATCTAGATTAATTAGTGATGTACCAATAGCTTCACTAGTATCAGGTGGTGTAGACTCTTCTTCATTAGTTTACAAAATGCTTGAACTTGGAGACCAAAACACCATTAAACTTTTTTTTGCTGAAAATAAAAATAAGGAAATCAATGAGAAAAAGCAGGTAAATTTTTATTACAATTTTTTAAATAAAAAATTTAAAGACAAAAATATACGACTTTATTCAATAAGAAATGAGATCAGCAATTATTGGAATAATTTAGAAAATGTTTGTTATTTTAATGATGAACCCTGTACGTTTAATAATTTTCATCTTGTATACTTATTATCAAAAAATATAAAAAAAAATAAAATTAAAGTTATTTTTTCAGGTGAAGGTGCAGATGAAATATTTTTTGGCTATGATAGATTTATTCGAACAAGTAAATCGTTTTTACCAGGAAAAAAAAATATTAACTTAGAAAACATATATTTTGGTGCAGGTATAAAAGACATAAACATAATAAATAAATTTTTGAATTCTAGGTCAATTAAATCAAAAGTTTTAAATTCAAAACCATGGAAATATCTAAATTCGATAGAAAAGAAATTTGATCTTAATACAGTTCAAATGATATTTTCCCAAAAATATAGAATGCAAGCACTTTTACAGAGACAGGATAGAGCCGCAATGGCTTTTGGGGTTGAATCTAGAGCACCATTTTTAAAACCATCATTTGTAAAATGGGTAAATTCAATTAGATTTTCTCAAAAATATAAAAAAAAAAATAATGATGGAAAATACTTATTAAAAAAATACATGTCAAAATATTTAGACACAGAAATAATAAATCGTGAGAAAAAAGGTTTTGGTAATGATTTTGATTTAGAGTTAAACAAAGAGTATGCTGTAAATAAATTAAGAAAATTAATTGAAAATAAAAATAGTATTAGCTCGAATTATTTTAACAAAAAGGAAATTATTAAAATCCTAGAAAATAAAAAAGAAAGGGATATTAATAACGCTATAATTCGAAAACTTTTAAATGTGGAAATTTGGTTCAATGTATTTTTTAACAAGAAAATGGTTAGATAGTGAAAAAATATCAGGTATTTATAAAAGGCGAAACTGTTGATTTGGTTATACCAAATAAATACGCTGTTGAAAAAACACAATGGCATAATTGGTTTAATAATGAAAAATTTACAAGAGTTTTAATTAATCATGGTCTTTTTCCTAACACTATTGACAATCAAAAATTAGTTTTAAAAAAAATGATAGAGAGTAACAAAAATAAAGAAGGTCTTTTTTTATTAATGGCTGAAAAAAAAAACCATAAATTGATTGGAGTTTGTTCTTTATCCAAAATAGACTGGGTAAACCGAACAGCATATATGGCAATTGTAACTTCACCATTTAGAAAAAAAAATTTTTTATTTAATTCAGTAGAAACAAAAGCTCTATTGACTAAGCATGCTTTTGAAAAGCTAAATCTTAACAAAATAAGAACTAGCCAATTATTAGAATTATCTGAGTGGCAAAAATATAGTAATTTATTTGGTTTTAAGGTAGAGGGAATTTTTAAAAATCACTACTTAAAAGATAATAAATATTATGATGTTTGTATGCATTCATGTTTATTAGATGATTTTTTAAAATCGAAAAAAAAGCTTGGTGAAAATCTTTGGCCAGGAAAAAAAAAATTCTTTGAATTAATTTTAAAATTTCCAAAAGGAGATATTTATGAAAAAGTGAAAAAAAGTATTGATTTAGAGAACAAAAAGTTTGATAAAAAAATAGAAAAAATTATATCATGAATAATTTCGGACTTAAATTTCACCATTTAGGTATGGCAACAAATGACCTTAAATTGTCAATGAGTTTATTAAAGAAGGCTGGTTATAAAATTGATAAAGTACGCTTAAACAAAAATTATAATGTTAAAAATGCAATTTGTTCGTCAAAAAATCAACCCAATATAGAAATTGTGTCAAAAGTAAAAGGCAAGTCACCTATTGATGGCATATTAAAAAAAAATAGTAATTCAATTTATCATATTTGTTACATGACAAAAAATTTGAAAAAAACCCTAGAAAAGTTTAAGAAAGCGAAAGTACAAGTTATTAAGATAACAGACTCATACCTATCACCATTTGAAGGTGTTAAGGCATCATTTTTTTTTATAAAAGGAATGGGAATTGTTGAAATAATGGATAAAGACTTATAATGCAAAATCTTACATTAGTAAAAAATAATAAAAAAAATAATGATTTAAAATCATTTTTAAAAGAAAATTGGAATAAAAAATACAAACATTTACTCAAAACAAAAGGTGCAATCTTATTTAGAGGTTTTGATGTCCCTGATATAAATGAGTTTAATTCTGTAGTTAAATCTGTTCATAAAAAAATTCTTAATTATGAGGAAGCCTCGACTCCAAGAAGTAAAATAAAAGGCAAAGTCTATTCATCAACAGAAATTTCACCACAAGTCGAGATCCCAATACATAATGAGATGTCATATGCATCAAAATTTCCACAAAATTTGTGGTTTTATTCAAATATAGTAGCTAAAAAAGGTGGTCAAACAACAATAGCAAATTCCAAAAAAATTTATGATCAGATAGATGCAAAAATCAAAAAAGATTTTGAGAAAAATAAAATAATGTATATCAGGAGATACGGTTATGGTTTGGATTTATCCTGGAGTAGGACTTTTAATACTAAAAATAAAGCTAAGGTATCAAATCATTGTAAAAAAAATAAGATTAAATTAAAATGGATCGATCGTGATAAATTATTAACATGGCAAATTAATAATTTTTCTTTATTTAACCCTGTAATCAAATCAAAAATTTGGTTCAATCAAGCCCATTTATTCCACAGGAGTAATTATGATAAAACGACAAAACTTTTATTTAACAAAGTGTTGGGAAAAAATAATTTTCCTAGAGATACAAAATTCGGGAATGGAAAAGATATTCCATTGAGTTACCTAAAAAAAATAAGAAGAGTGTTAGAAAATAATTCTATAAATATAAATTGGAAAGAAAATGATATTTTAGTATTAAATAATCTTTTAGTTTCTCATGGTAGAAGAAAATTTTCTGGTAAAAGAAAAGTCTTTGTCGTTATGACAAATGATAAATAAAATTTAATGATGTTAAAAATCGACAAAAAGTTAGAAAAAATTTTAAAAAAACATCTTAGAGTCAAAAATTTAAATGATTTAAAAAAGTTAAAGAAAAAAAATTTTGGTGAAGAATTAGACTCACTAAGCTTAATTTCAATTATATCAGATATGGTAAAAGTTATGAAGATTAACATTAGTGTTGATCAAATTGCAAAAATAAAAAATGTCGAAGATATAATTGTTCTTTCAAAAAAAAAATGATTGAAAAGGCTTTAATACGAAACGCCGAAGTAAACTCAACTAAGACGGCAATAATTTGCGGATCAAAAAAAATTTCTTTTGGAGAATTAGAGGAGTCGATTAAAAATTACTCAGGGTATTTAAATCAAATAAAAAAAAAACAAAAGATTATTTTAAATTTAAAAAATTCAATAGATTGGATAATATATTATTTTTCCATAAGATTTTCAGGACATACACCAGTTTTGATAAGTAATATGATGCCAACTAATAAACTTAAATTAATAATTAATGAAAATAAAATAAATTATATAATTACTGATAAAAAAATTAGATTAAATAAACTGCAATATCTTAAAAGCTATAAATTAATAAAAAAATTCGAATTTAAATTAAAAAAATATTTTAAAAATGCAAAAGAAATAATTTATACTTCTGGCACCACAGGTAGCCCCAAAGGTGTAATATTGTCACTTGATAAGTCTGAAATAGTTGCAAAAATGATTAATAAAATAGTTAGGCTAAAAAGTGAAACAAAAGAGCTTATCGCATTACCCCTCAATCATTCAGATGGACTTGGAAGACTTAAATGTTTTGCAATTAATGGACACACATTAATTTTAAATCAAAACCCTTACAATTTTGGAAGCTTATTCAGTTTATTAGAGAAACACAATATTAACGGTTTTTTTATGGTTCCCTCTGGAATAGAAATTTTAAAAAAAATGAACTTTTTAGATTTTAAAAAGATTGCAAAAAATTTAAAATTTATTGAACTTGGAAGTGAAAAGATAGATTCAAAAACACTTAAATGGTTAGTAAAAACATTCCAGAAAACAATTATTTATTATCATTATGGTTTAACTGAAGCATCTAGATCAGCTTTTAAGGTAATTAAATATGGAAAATTAATACCTAAATTATTTGAAGCCTCACCAGGTATTGATATTAAAATTTTAAATAAACAAAATAAAATTTGTAAGAGAAAAGAAATTGGAGAAATTGTAATTAAGGGAAAAACAATTGCTGATGGTTATGTAAATAATCAATTTGAAAATAGATTTACTAATCAAGGATATAAAACAGGCGATTTAGCAAAATTTATCTCGAAAAATAAATTTATTCTATATGGAAGAGTTGATAATATAAAAAAAATTAATGGACTAAGTGTTAATTTAAAAGAAATTGAAAATGAAATTAATGAGTTTCCTAATATTAAAAATAATAGATGTAAATTTGTTATTGATAAAATATCAAAAAATTATGAAATAAAAACTAGATACGTATCAAAAAAAAAAATTAATGAAAAAAAACTTCTTAAATTTTTAAAAAATCGATTAGAATATTTTAAAATTCCAAAAACTTTTGAGCGCATAGTAACATAAATTTTAATATTGGATTATGTACCATAATAACAACCTTATAAGAAAAATTAATTTTTTTTATAATTCAATTTTTAAGTTTTTGAATAATATTCGAATCGATTTAGTAGATACTGGAGATAGGGAAACTTTGAAAAAGTTAAGATTAACTAATTCTAAAGGTATAGGTACAGTTTGGTTATTAAACTTGAAACGATTATATAAACTTTTTATTAAAAAAAATTATAATGAGAAAAATTATCATTTTTTAGACATTGGTTGCGGAAACGGGATACCATTGATTTATGCATATAAAAAGTTTAATTTTAGTTCTTATAGTGGTTTTGATTTCAAAAATGAGTATGTTGAAAATAGCATGAAAAATATTAAAAGTTCTCTTCAAAAACCTGAGGAGATAAAAATTTTTTTTCAAAATGCAGAAAATTTTTTTTTAGATGAAAAAAAATCTTTTTTTATTTTTATGTTTAACCCTTTTAATCGAATAGTCATGAAGAAGTTTTTAGAAAATAACTTTAAAATTTTAAAAAAAAATAAATCTGTCATTGCTTATTGTAATTTTATAGAATTAGATGAAATTAAAAATTTCAGTAATGATATTACGTTAATAAGTAAATATAAATTGGCTTTAGTTAGATTTTGAAATAGTTTTAAAAAGTTATGTTTAATAATAAGAATATTTTGATATCAGGAGGCACAGGATCTTTTGGGAATGCTTTCGCTGAAATGATTTCAAAAAAATTTAAGCCTAATCGTTTAATTATCTATTCAAGAGATGAATATAAACAATTCTTGATGCAAGAGAAGTTTCCGGAGAAAAGATATCCCTTTTTTAGGTTTTTTCTTGGAGATGTAAGAGATTTAGAAAGATTAAAAATGGCAATGAATGGTGTTGATTTTGTAATTCATGCCGCTGCTTTAAAACAGGTGCCTGCTGCTGAATATAATCCTATAGAATTTGTAAAAACAAATATTTATGGCGCTGAAAATATTATTCAAGCAGCAATAAGTCAAAAAGTGAAAAAAATTATTGCTTTATCTACTGATAAAGCTGCAAATCCAATAAATTTATATGGAGCAACTAAACTTGCATCAGATAAATTGTTTGTCTCAGCAAATAACTTAGTGGGTAAGCAAAACACAAAATTTACTGTAGTAAGATATGGAAATGTCCTCGGATCTCGAGGATCTGTCATACCTTATTTTAGAGAGTTAATATTAAGTAAAAAAGATTTTTTACCCATCACTCATCAAGATATGACCAGATTTTGGATTACTTTGGATCAAGCTGTTGCTTTTGTTTTGATGTCATTTGATAAGATGATTGGAGGAGAAATATTTGTTCCTAAAATTCCTTCAGCCAAAATTACTGATTTAGCAAAAGCGATGGCTCCCAATTTAAGAATGAAAATAGTTGGTATTAGGCCAGGTGAAAAAATTCATGAACTAATGTGTCCAAATGAATATCATCATTTGACATTTGAATTTAAAAATTATTTTAAAATAATCCCTTCCGCAGATGATGGTAGAAAGAAAAATTATTTAATTGATAACTCTAGCGATAAAGGAAAAAAAGTACCTTCAGATTTTGAGTATAGCTCAGGGTCAAATAAGGATTTTCTATCAATTCAACAAATAAAAAAAATAATTGCGGCCTCATATTAGTTCAACAATAAAATAATTGATGAAAAAAAAATCTTTTAAGGTTGATAATTTTATAATAGGTAAACCAAAAACTGTTTTTTTAGTTGCTGAAATTGGTATCAACCACAATGGTAACTTTGATCTTTGTAAAAAAATGATTGAAGCTGCTGCAAAATCTGGTGCAAATGCTGTAAAACTCCAAACAATTGATGCAGGAGAAAGCTACCTTAAAAGCACGCCTTCTTACAAAGAATTTTTAAATAAAAACTTTAATAATGAAGAACTTTTTTATTTAAAAAAAATGACAGAGCAATTGGGGCTTGTTTTTTTTTCTACACCAGGAGATTTAAAAAGTTTAGAAAGATTAAAAAAGATAGGAATTAAATTAATCAAGATTTCTTCTGGTCTAATAACCAACATTCCTTTGATTGAACAAGTTTCAAAATTAAATTTACCAATGATAATTTCTACTGGAATGGCTTTTGAGAATGAAATTAATGAAAGTTTAAAGGCAGCAAACAAATATAGTAATAAAGGGGTGGGGATTTTAAAATGCACTTCATTATATCCTGCTCCAGATAATACATTGAATTTAAATTCAATAATTACCATCCGTGATAAGTATAAAGTCCCATTTGGATATTCAGACCATACAATTGATGATCTGGCAATATGTTGTGCTGTGAGTTTAGGTGCAACTATAATTGAAAAACATTTTTCATTAGACAATAAACAACCAAATGCAGATCACAAAATCTCAATGATGCCAAAAGACTTTTTGATTATGTCAAAAAAAATAGACAGAATATTAAAAATTTTAGGTAAAAAAGAAATCATTCCCAATTTAGAGGAGCAAAAAAAAAGATATAAAACTCACAGATATATCGTGGCGAAAAGTGATATCCCTAAAGGTAAAAAAATAAATCTCAATGATCTTAGTTTTAAAAGATCACTTAAAAAAATCAGGAAAATTGAACCAAAAAATTTTAAAAAGTTTATTGGCAAAATATCAAAAAAAAAAATCAAAGCAGATGAAATCTTAAATAGAAAATTTTTTAAATAAATTAATGAAAAATTTTTTAGTTACCACGCCAATTAAAGAAAGTTACAATGCATTAAAAAAAAATGTATTTTTAGGTTCGTGGTGTTTTACTAAAACACCGCAAGACATAAAAAAAAATAAAGTTATACATTATCATTGGTCTGATAGAAAAAAATTCAAAAAAGATAGTTTTTATATTGATAAAATAGCAAAGAAATTTTGTAATATTTTATCAAAAAATTTAAACAGAATTCACAATCTTAATGAGGACTATAAATATTGGGAATTATTGATTTATCCCTGGACACATCACTATGTATCATCCATGTACGATAGGTGGGAAATAATAAATACTTTTTTAAAAAAAAATCACAAGAACAAAATATCTACCTACCAATTAAAAATTGATGAAAGAAATTTTGCTCCAAAAAATCACTTAGGATTTATTGAGAATACTTTTAACGACACATGGAATCATCTTGTTTTCGTGAGGATTATTAAGTTTTTAAAATTAAAAAATGTAAATATTATAAAAAAAAATTGTAAAAATTTAGATATAAACAAGGGATTTGAATATCAAAAAGAAAAAAAAGGTTTTTTTTATTATCTAATTTTTATTTATGAATTATTATTTTCCAAGTTAGCTTTTAGATATAATAAAATTATTTTAGAGTCTTTTAGTTTTCCTACTAAGGAATTTTTACAAATTCTAAGACAAAATTTAATATTTCCAGCTTTGTATAAGAATTTGTTTGAAGACATAGGAAATAAAAAAGATTGGAATTTTGAAAAAAGAAAAATGATATTCTCGAACCTAAGTAAAGAAAAGTATAAAGATAAGTTTTTTTGTTTTTTGATAGAAAATTTAATATATGACTTTCCAATATCATACCTTGAAAATTTCTTAAAGATTAGAGACAGAATGATGAAATTAGCTAATAAAAAAAAACTCATAATTTCAATGAGAAGTTGGAATTATAATGATCAATTTAAAATTTGTGTTGCAGAATTAGTAAAAAAAAATTCTGAATATTTTACATGTGAACATGGGGGAGGTTTAGTAGGTGAATATATGAATTTAAATAACTATACAGGAAAGATTGTTAATCATATTCATTACGATATTGATAATAAGTACAAAAGAAAATCTGTTAGATTAAGTCCCACAATAAATGTAATTGATAATAAAGAGTTCGATACTAAAAAAAATAAAAAACTTAATATTACTTTTTTAGAAGGTGAAAAATATTCTCATAAACTTGTTTCTTCAGCAAAAGCACAGGATGGTATAAAACAAATCTCTGAAGTTTTAAGTTTTATTAAACTATTGCCGCCCGAAATAAAAAAAAATGTTTATTTGAGATCTAAGCCACCTTACATGTTAAATATAAAAGATAGATTTATAAAAAAATTTGGAAAAGAGCAGTTCAATGATTGGGATCAAAGCTTTTCTGATTTTGCCAAATCGTCTAAATTGATGTTAGTGAATTACCCTCAAACAGCCTTTTCATCATGCATGTATTTTAATGTGCCCACTATTTTAATTTGTGAAAAGAAATTTTGGTTCTTTAAAAAAAAAAGTCTTAGAATGTTTAATTTATTAAAAAAAAATAATATGGCTTTTGAAAACTTTAATGATGCAAGGAAGTTTATTGTAAAAAATTGGGATGAAACCCATAATTGGTGGAGTAGCAACAAAATTCAAAAAATTAGAAAATTGTATTTGCAGAATTTTTTTAATATTGAAAAAAATTGGATGAATAAATGGTCAAATTTTATTTATAAAGAAAAAAAGAAACTTTTTAATTGATATGAAAAGAAAAAATATAGTAATTTTGGGAGCAGGAAACACAGCAGATGAATTAATTCCAATCTTAGATAATCTTCAAAAAAATAAGAAATTTAAAATTAATGCTATAATAGATGATGATAAAAAGTTTTATAATAAGTCAGTTAAAGGTATTCCTATTGAGATCGGATTGGAAAATGCAATCAAAAAGAAAAACTCTCTTTTCGTATTTGGAATTGGTTCCTATAACAATAAAAATAATAGAAAAAAAATATTGGATAAAACATCATTAGATTTAGATAAATTTCCAAATATAATTGATTCTACAGCTAAAATAGAGAGCAATGTTGAGTTAGGGTACGGCAATATAATATATCCTTACAGCATAATATGTTCTGGGACTAAATTAAAAAACTTTTGTTTAATAACACATTTAAATATTCTGGCTCATGATGTCTCTGTTGGCTCATTTTCTATTCTGGGATCAAGAACCTCAATTTTGAATAATGCATGTATTGGTAAGGAGGTATTTATTGGTGCAAATGTCTTGATATCCGAAAATATTTCTGTTGGGGATTATTCAACTATAATAATGAGTTCTGTAGTCTTTAATAATGTAAAAAAAAACCAAACTATGTTTGGAAACCCAGCTAAATTAATCAAAAATGGATAGAAATATTTTTGATTTTGAAAAAATATTAGAAGATATAGAGGTAGGTGATAAAATCTTTAAACCAAATTTAACGACTAAACTAAGTATTGAAGTTGCATTTGAAAAATTAAAAGATGATATTAATGTATTAGATCTTGGTTGTGGTAGTGGTGTTATTGGTATTGCTTTAATGAAATCATTTGCAAAATTAAGGATGCATTGTTCAGATGTTCATTCAACCGCAGTAGAAATTACAAAAAAAAATTTTATTAAAAACAAACTCCGTGCAGATATAAGGACCGGTAATCTATTTGAGCCTTGGATAGGAAAAAAATTTGATTATATTATTAATGATGTTACTGCAATCTCAGCTTTAGTGGCCAAAATTTCTCCCTGGTTTCAAAAAAATATCCCTTGTGAAAGCGGTAACGATGGAACAGATTTAGCGATATCAATTTTAAAAAAAAGCCCTAATTTTCTAAATAAAAATGGCTTTTTTCAATTACCACTTATTAGTCTTTCAAATACTGATAAAATTATTAACAATGCTAAAGAAATTTTTTCTGATGTAAAAATAATTAAATCCAAAAGTTGGTTTTTGCCAAAAGAAATGGATGATTTCAAAGATAAATTATATAGATTGAGATCAGAAAAACTGATTAATTTTGAGGAAAAATTTGAAAAAATTATTTGTAATACATCAATAGCTATATGCAAGGATCCGAATTGACATGAAAAAAAAGGAATTAGAAAAACTAATATTGAGAATTATCAATGATGATGAAATTAATGATCTTAAATCTTATGAGTGGGACTCATTAGCTCATTTATCAATTTTGATGGAGTTAGATAAAAATTATCCTGGAAAAATAACATCTATTGAAGGAATAGCAGAGATGAACAATTTTGCTAAACTGGTGAAAGTTTTAAATTTAAAAAAAATATTAGACAGTGAATGAAATCCACTGTTACTTAATTCGAGATCAAAACAATTTTTTATTTATAATTAATTATGTTTAAAGTTATTGCACTAGCCTTACAATTAAAAAAAAATCCAAAATTAAGTTTATCTTTATTTTTCATTTTTACAGCTATTGCTACTATCTTAGAGATATTTAGCATTGGAGTAATATTTCCATTAATTCAAACTATGATAAGTGGTAATGAAAATTTTGTTTTTAAATTTAATGAAATCGAATATTTTGAGATTAAAATTCAAAGTATATTTTTTATTTTTTTATTTTTATTTATTTTAAAGAATATTTATTTGATATTTTATTACTGGTGGATTGCAAAATTTACTTGGATGACATATTCTGACTCAGGTATATATTTACTTAAAAGATATATTTCAAACGATTTCTTTTTTTTTAAAAAAAAACAATCTTCTCAATTAGTTCAAAATTGCATGATTGAAACAAGACATTTTACTGGAGTATTCAGTAGCGTTTTAACAATCATTTTTGAGTTGTTGGTGATATTATCAGTAATTTTATTACTCCTCTCAATTCAGTTTAAAATAACCTTAATTACCCTAGCAATTATACTTGCAATCATGTTGTTGTATCACAAATTGGTTTCAAAAACTCTTGGGCGATGGGGATCTATTAGAGAGGAATTTAGTACAAAGTCACTAAAATCACTAAATGAAATTTTTGGAGGAATTAAAACTATAAAAATATTTAATGTAGAGAAGATATTTTCTGGTATTTTTTCTAAACACATAACAACTTTTTCCTCAACAGCATCAAAACACTCTGCATTTTTGAATTATCCTAGAATTGTTTTAGAAATGAGTGCAATATTTATCATTTTTTCGATTTTAATTTTATTAAGTTATTCAGATACAGATCTTAAAAATATTATTCCTTTTTTTGGTGTTTTTGCTGTATCAGCCTTTAGATTACTGCCAAGCGCAAGTAAACTTATGCAAAGTTTTAATAATATTTCTTTTTATAAATCATCAGTTGAAATGATGGAAAAAGAATATAACAAGCCACAGACAAAAATTGATGATGAAATAGGCCAAGAAATTATATTTGAGAGGGAAATTAGGTTAAAAGATATCAATTTTTCACATAACCAAAAAGATAATATTTACGAAAAAGAAAACTTGAATATTAAAAAGTTTGATTGTGTAGGTATTTTTGGTGAAAGTGGTGTTGGAAAAACAACACTCGTTGATATTATAATGGGTCTCTACAAGCCAGATAAAGGTCATTTATTAATCGATGAAAAAAAAATTGTCAACCAAAATGAGATACAAAGTTGGCAAAAAAAAATATCCTATGTTCCTCAATCAATATTCCTATTCAATGGAAGTATTAAAAATAATGTTTCTTTTGAATTTGATAATAATCTAATTGATGAAAAAAAAGTCTCTCAATCTCTAGTGAGTTCTCAATTGGAAAAATTTGCTAATCAAAATGAAAAATTAAATTATGTTATTAATGAAGGTGGAGGAAATTTATCAATAGGTGAAAAGCAAAGAGTTGGAATAGCAAGAGCGCTTTATAAAAATCCTGAACTAATAATTTTAGATGAACCTACTAGTGCTTTAGATAAAAATACGGCTAAAAATTTTATAAACTTTTTAGGTGAATTTAGAAAAAAAAGAACATTAATAATTATATCGCATGACCTGAACTCATTACAATTCTGTGATAAAATTTATGAAGTTACAAAAAATGAAAGAACTAATAACAAGATAATTTTAAGGGATAGTCATAACTAATTTCAGTTGATATAAAAAAATTACTCATGATCAAAGGTGCTTTTTCATTTGGTTCTATTAAAGTAGATTTAAGCAATGAATTATATATGTCTGGAAAAATTCAATTTGAGGACATATATAAAAAGACTGGTATAAAAACAATCTACAAATCTAGTGAGGAAGAAAATACACTAACACTCGCAATAGATGCTTCTAAAAAAGTTTTAAATGGAATTGAAGAACATATCGAGAGTTTAATATTTGTTTCACAGTCACACGTTTCTTCTATACCTTCAAGTGGGAGTATTCTTCATGAAAAATTAAATCTTAATAAAGAATGTTTTGTACTAGACGTAACCCAAGGGTGTTCAGGATTTCCTTATGCATTAATCACAGCAGTTAATTTAATTAAAAATAAAGAATTTAAAAATTCATTAATAGTCTGCGCCGAAACATACACTAAATATATTGATAGAAGCGATAGATCAACAGCTTCAATTTTTAGTGATGCAGCATCTGCATTTTTTATAAATCAAGATAACCTACCATCAATTCTTTCATCTTTTACTTATACCGATGGTTCTGGAGGAAAAAACCTTTGCGTAAAAGAGAATGATATAGGAAAAAAAACACTTTTCATGCACGGCTCGAATGTATTCACTTTTACTGCTGAGAAAGTACCTATGGCTACAAAAAAACTTCTTGAAAAAGCTAACTTAAAATTAGGAGATATTAAATATTTTATTTATCATCAGGCTAGTTCGATAGTTTTAAAAACAATTAAAGACAAATTAAAGATAAAAGAAGATATATTTTTTAATGATATAAAAGATTATGGAAACACAGTTTCATCTACGATCCCAATCGCATTGATCGAGCTTGAAAAAAAAAAAATCTTACCAAAAAAACAACCAATTTTAATTATGGGGTTTGGAGTTGGTTATTCCCTTTGTGGAGGAGTTTTTAAATTTGATTAAAAATTTGAATATAGTTATAACTGGAACGAGTAGAGGTGTAGGTCTCGAACTCACAAAAAAATTGTTAATTTACGGTAATAATGTCTGGGGTTGTTCAAGAAATAAGTCCATCATATCAAATAAAAAATACTTTCATACAAGACTTGATTTATGTAAAGAAAAAAATTTGAAAGATTGGATTGGTAAAATTGAAAAACAATCAAATAAAAAAATTGATATTTTAATATTAAACTCATCAATTTTTAATCGCAGCTTAAATTCTCTTGAGACGGATACTTCTATAATTGATACCTTAAAAATAAATCTATTATCTCCTATTTTAATCGTAAAATATATTTCAAGATTCATGGTTCAAAATAGAAAAGGAACTATTATTTTCTTTTCGTCAATAGCTTCAGTATTAGATGAAATAGGAACTTCTTCTTATGCCTCCGCAAAATCAGGACTGGAAACATTTTCAAAAATCATTCAAAAAGAACTCAAACCTTTCAGAATCAATGTGAGTGCTTTTAGAATTCTTTATATTTCAACAAAATTATCAAATAAATTAAAAAAAGGTAAAATAGAAAGTTTAAAAAAAAAATTTAAATCTAATAAATTTGGAAGTATTGAAAAAATATTAAAGAATATTGTAAAAATACATAAAAATAAGAAAAATTTTAATAACTCAATATTGAGTGATAGTTATAAATAACAAAAAATTATGTATAATATACTCATCACATCTGTAGGTGGAACCCTAGCTCCATTTTTAATAAGAAAAATTAAAAATGGAAAGTTCAAAGATTTACGAATAACTGGAACTAATCAAAACAAAAATTGTAGCGCTAAATATTTTCTTGATAATTTTGTTGTTACTCCTAGCGGTAAATCTACAACTTATAAGAATAAAATTAAAAGAATTATAAAAAAATATAATATAAATCTTTTAATTCCTGGCTCAGATGAAGAGGCAATAAATTTATCAAAAAATAAAGATTATTTTAAAAAAACCAAATGTTCTATTGCTACAATTGACTATAAAACCTTATTGATTTTCTCTGATAAGCTTAAGACCTACCAAGCATTGAAAGAAAATAATTTACCTTATCCGGAATTTGATGAAATTAAGAGTTATAAAGATATCAAAAAAAAAATAAAAAAATTTAAAAAAAAAAATTTTGTAATTAAACCATCATTATCACGTGGTGGAAGAAATGTTTTAGTTGTTCGCACAGATATTAAAACGATTTTTTATAAAAATTATGGAAGAGAAATTCATATTCCATATAATAAATTAAAAAAAAAATATTTTTCAATGTATAAAAGGCATTTTTTTCCCTTAGTCATATCTGAGAGATTAAGAGAGCCTACTTTTGATTTGGATATGTTGGGATATGAGGGAGAAAGTATAAGAGTAGTTTCCAGGAAAAGGCTTAATCCAGCTGAACCAAATGCGGGTCATGTAGTAAAAAAATTTAAAAAATTAGAAAATATTGGAAAAAAACTGATTCGAAAATTCAATTTATCATGGCTTTATGATTGCGATCTAATGATCGATAAAAAAGGAGACTATAAGATTATAGAAATTAATCCAAGGATGAGTGGCAGTAGTGTTGTATCCGTTGAAGCAGGATATCCATTATTTGATGATATGATTTCAATTCTTAGAGGCAGAAAAATTAAAAAAATAAGTAAACCAATTAATAAAATAATTTTTCCTTATACTTTTTTAGGTTCATTAAATAATTAAGATGAAAAAAATACTAATAACAGGAGTAGCGGGTTTTATAGGATTTCATGCCGCAAAATACGAGTTAGAAAATGGAAATTATGTTATTGGAGTTGATAATCTAGACAATTATTATGATGTGCGAATTAAAAAGGACAGATTGGATATTCTTAAAAAACAAAAAAAATTTTTATTTATTAAAGATGATTTAAAAAACAAAAACTTTTATAAAAAACTTAAAAAACATATAAGAAATATTGAGTCAGTTCTACATATGGCTGGTCAGGCTGGTGTAAGATATTCTATATATAATCCAGAAACTTATGTAATTAATAACATACTTGCTTATGTAAAATTATTAGAATTTTTTAAGTTTTCTAAAAAATTGAAAACAATTTTTTATGCAAGTAGTTCATCAGTTTATGGAGAAAGTGGAGAAAAAAAAATGTCTAATTTTAACGTGAATAGGCCTATTTCAATTTATTCCGCATCTAAAATAAGTATGGAATTAATTTCAAATGTTTATTCAAAACTTTATAATATGAATTTAATCGGTTTAAGATTCTTCACAGTGTATGGCCCATGGGGAAGACCCGATATGTCATATTTTAAATTTTTAATAACAAACAAAAAAAACAAGCCCATAGAAATCTATAACTTTGGAAAGCATCAAAGAAGTTTTACATACATAGATGACCTTATTTTAAATTTATTTAAGATTATAAAATATTATAGAAAAAAAAAGACCAGGGGTGTTTCATGTGTATTTAATTTAGGTAATGAAAAAACAATTAAATTAATGGAATTTTTAAACACATTGGAGAATGTTACAAATATTAAATTTAAAAAAAAGTTCGTAAGAAAACAAATGGGAGATGTTCAAAAAACGGGTGCTAATTTGAAGATAGAAAATAAAAAATTTAATTTTAGATTTAATCACTCCTTAAGAAATGGTCTAGAAAAATTCTACAAGTGGTTCACGGAATATAAATATAATTTAAAATAAAAAATGAATTTTAAAAACATAATAAAAAATAAAATTAATTTGAGAAAAAATCAGAAGTTTGTATCAATCATAGGATCAAACCCATCAAAAGGAGCTAGATCTCCATTATTGTGGAATAAAGCTTTTTCTAAACTTAAAATGAAAACAAAAATGTTTCCTTTGGATGTTGATAATCAAAATTTGGGTAAAATAATTAATCTTTTAAAATTGAATAATAATTTTTTGGCATCATCAATAACTTTACCTCATAAAGAAAAAGTAATTAAATATTTAGATGATGTTGATCAAACAGCACAAGAAATAGGCTCTGTAAATTTAATTGTTAAAGAAAAAAATAGACTTAAAGGTTATAACACTGATAGCCTAGGTTTTTTATGTAGTGTAAACAAGATAAAAAAAAAAATTAAGAATATCTTAATTATAGGATGTGGAGGAGCTGGAAAGTCTTGTATTATATCTACAAAAAATAGATTTCCCATGGCGAACATTTTTCTTTTTAATAGAGATTTGAAGAAATTAAAAAAATTTTACAAAAGTATAAAAACAAAAAAAAAAAATATCAAAATAATAAAAAATTTTATTTTTTTGAATGAATTAAGGAAACTTGATCTTATTATAAATACAACTTCGATAGGTTTTGATTTATTGGTGCCACCAAACAATTTAAATTTAAAATATTTTTCCCCAATTTCTCAATCAGAAATAAAAATAAATAAACTCAATTCATCTGAAAAAGTAATTAATAAAATTATAGATAATCTACTAGAAACGTTTGTTTTTTTAAAAGCTAATTCAAAAGCATATATTTTTGATATAATTTACAATCCACCTCAAACTACAATTATGAAAATTGGAGAAAATGTTGGTATGAAATCAATTAATGGTTTAGAAATGAATTTTATGCAAGCTGTTGAAGCTTTTAAAATTGTAAATAAAAAAATTAATAGAAAGAAAATAATTGAGGTTATGGAGTAATGGATAATAAATTTCCAGGTAAAGATATTTCTGATAGTGATTTAAAAGATAAATTCCCATTATCTTCATCACTCAATAAAAAGAAAATAGTAAAGATTAATAATGATATTAGTTTTGGGGGTAATGTAGTGCCAATAATTTCAGGTCCTAATGGCATCGAAAATAAAGAACTAATATTCAGGTGTTGTGAGATACTTGAAAAAAATAATTTAAAACTTTTACGAGGTCAAATTTATAAACCTTTAACCTTCCCTTATAGATCTGAAAAATACTATGAATTGGGAGATGAAGGGCTTAAAATTTTAGAACAAATAAAAAAAAATTTTGACGTTTTAATAGTTTCTGAGGTGATGGAGCCAGAAAAATTAACTCTTATGAACGAATTCGTGGATGTTTTTCAAATTGGTGCTCGAAATATGCAAAATTTTCCTTTAATTAGCAAAACCGCTAAGTATAAAAAACCTATAATTCTCAAAAGACATTTTGGTTGTTCAATTAGAGATTTATTAGGATCATCGGAATATGCATTGCTTGAAAAAAACGAGAATATAATACTCTGCGAGAGAGGAATTTCTGCTCCTCACACGCATAAATCAACTAGTCGTTTCATGTTGGATATTCAGGCAATACCCGCACTTAAAGAATATAGTTGTCTACCAATTATTGTTGACCCTAGTCACGCATGTTTTTGGCACGAATGGGTTGAATCTTTAACTTTAGCTTCGTTAGCAGCTGGTGCCGAAGGTTTAATGATAGAATTTCACCCAGATCCAAGAAATGCTGCAGTAGACCCTTTGCAAGCAATAAATTTTCAAGAGTTTACAAACCTCGTAAAAAAATTAAGGTCAATAGCATCGTATCTAAATAAAAAAATACTTTAATGTTTAATACACTAGTATCAATTATAGTAAGAACTAAAAACGAATATTTCTGGATTGGAAAGTGTTTAAATGAAATTTACAATCAAGATTATAAAAACTTTGAAGTAATATTGGTTGACAATAATAGCAGGGATAAAACAATAAGTATTGTAAAAAAAAACTTTCCAAAAGTCAAAATTGTAAATTATTCGTCAACAAATTTTTTTCCAGGCAGAGCATTAAATTTAGGTATAAAAAAAAGTAAAGGAAATTTGATAGCTATGATTTCCGGACATTGCATACCAAAAAATAATCAATGGCTTAAAAATTTGGTTAAAAATTTTAAAAATTCAAGTGTGATAGCCTGTTACGGAAGACAAGAACCATCAGATATTTCTGAGCCAAATGATGTGAGAGATTTAACTTATCTTTTTGGGTTAGATAAAAAAATTCAAACAAAAGATCCTTTTTTTCACAATGCTAATAGTATGATTAGAAAATCATCTTGGGAAAAAAACAAATTTGATGAAAATGTAAAACATATTGAAGATCGTTTATGGGCTTCATTAGTTTTAAAAAAAGGTAAAAAGATTGTGTATGAACCAAACGCAAGTGTAATTCATTTTCATGGAGTTGGTCATCATGGAAATTTAAAGAGAGTAAGCACAATTTCAAAAATTTTAAGAAAAAAAACTTCAAAGAATAAAAAGAAATCGATAGTTTGTATAATTCCCCTAAACAAACCAATTAAATATAATGGTAAATATTTAGTTGAAAAAACAATAAATGATATCAAAAATATTAAAGAAATATCGAAAATTTTTATAAGTACTAGTGATAAACAACTTATTAAAAAAATAAGTGGAAAAAAAATAAAAATTTTACAAAGAGACAGGGATTTACAAAAAGAATTTTTAGGAATTGAGTACGTGTTAAGCAAAATTTATTTGCGACACATTAAAAAATTTAATCCATCACATGTTCTTGTTGCTGAGGAAATTTATTTTAATAGACCCAAAAATTTTTTTCAAAACATTATAAACAATTTTGATGACAACTATGAGTCTATTGTGCCTATCGTAAAAAATAATAATCAAAATATCTGGAAAAAAGATGATGATGGAATTTTGCAGCCCCTATTTAAATCGAGCCTTCCTTCAGAGTATGTTGATCACAAAATTT
>MDSW01215343.1_pt1 | contig 23097 bp, 18 predicted proteins | sample 811171 | NCBI WGS metagenome assembly MDSW01 (sample SAMN05326641, study PRJNA326480) | marine metagenome | isolation source: seawater | place: Atlantic Ocean: North West | collected 2012 | reverse complement strand
CGAGAACCGATCACATAGTGAAGGTGGCGGGCTTCTTGCCACGGATGCTCGTATGGGCACCATCAAGCTCAAGAACTGTCAGATCGTCGACAACATCTCTGGCTGGCGTGGTGGGGGTGTCAGTCAAAGCCGGTGTTTGGAGTCCTTCCAGTTCATTTTCAGAGACTGCGAGTTTCTCAACAACATTGCTGCCGAAGGTGGCGGAGGTCTTCATGTTGAATCTTTCGGTCCGCCCATCCCGCCGAGGATTGATGACAGTCTGTTCTGTGGCAACATGCCAGAGCCCATCGTAGGTGACTGGGAAGGTGAACATGTGCTGGCAGTCGACATCTGCTCCGCAGGCGCGTGTTGTCTGGGTTCGAACTGTGTCCAGATGAGTTTTGCGGGATGTGAAGAAGCCGGTGGAGAATGGGCCGGCATCGACGTCGATTGTGACAAGATCACCTGTACGGGCCCGATTGAAGGGAGTTGCTGTCTGGGGACCTACTGCGTCGTCATCACGCCGGAAGAGTGCGCTCTTCACGAAGGCATGTTCATGGGCAGTGGCACACTGTGCCTCGATTCCATGACTTACTGCCCCAAGTACAGCCAGGCGGACTTCGACCGGAACAACAAGGTCGACATCAACGATCTCTTGAAGTTCTTCGACTACTGGGGAACGTGATTGAACACCGACGCTCGGAAATGACAAGCCCCCGACCAGCCGTGGTCGGGGGCTTGTTGTCTTCATTGGGACATCTCTTTACGGGAGGGTTTCGTTCTGGCAGGTGGCGACTCTTCCTGCTGGCGACTCGTCAGGACGCAGCCGTAATCATCCGTGTCGGAGAAGAGCACTCTTTGCGTGTCCAGATTGATCCAGGCAATCGGCCCGGTCTTTCTGCCGAGCAGAAGGAAATGGTTGAATTCAAGATGGGCGAGGGACACGCTGCCTTCGTACTTCACGTGGATGAGCCTCGCCTCGAAGTCACCTGCCGGTACACGGGCCTTCCAGCTTCCGAGATCGCGATAGGTGCATGTCAGTGATCCGTCATGCGCAAGCACATCGGGATGCGTGATCTTGGAAACTCTGAGCTTGAGTTCCTTCTGGATCGTATCACCAGCCTTCGTGTTCAGAACCAGAACGGGTTCCGTGGGATCGAAGAGTGTGATGTAGCCCGCTTCATGGTCAATGACTCTCTGTGCATGCATGCCATGCCTGTTTCGGTAGAAGTACTTGCTGACCTTCTCACGAAGCGTGATTTTCCATTCATGCTTCGGAGGCTTGGCCTGGTCATCACTGGTGAGTGGAGACTGTGCATAGACGGAGGTGAAGTTCTTCTTCTCGCCTCCTCCCGTTCCTCCGATGCGGGTCATCTCGTACCGGGCCGGAATCTGTGGCCACCAGTCGTCGATGGATTCGACCTTCGAGTTGTCATCCATGGGTTCGACAAGGACGCCGGGAAGATAGGTGTCAATGAGCTTGCGATCCTTGGATGACAGGAGGCTGGAAGCGGTTGGACTCTGTGGATCAGCCATCGTGAGCAGGCTGGCCAGCATCAGCATGATCATCATGGGAAGTCCCCTCCGGATCCCCTGGTCCTGTTGAGCCATCGCATCTCAATCAGGAACATTCTCAACAACCCAGCCTTCAAGCCAGAGTCCTCGATCCGGTTCGTCCGGATCGATCAGAATTCGGGTCTCTTCATTGTTATACATGATCTGTCGTGCAATTCGACTTGAATCGGTTCCAAGTGAAATCTTCACGTTCACATCGTCTCTTCCAATGCCTTGGAAGCCGATCTCATGCAGGATCTCGTCGTTCTTGATGTCGTCTGTGGCGTCAACCGAAACGATTCGACATTGGATCCATTGACCATGAACCAGAATCCGCATTGTGCGTCGTCGCCAACGAATTCCGAGGATGACCATGAACACTCCGATGATGCCGACGCCGAGAATGGCCAATGAAATCCACCACTCGACTCTCTGGAACATGGGATTGAGGATCAGCCCCGTAATCGAAAGAGGCAGACCGATTCCTGACATCAGAAAGCCTGCGATGATCACGCCGGTGTTGGATCCCAGTGTTCGCTTGGTGATGGGTGCCGGTGGCACCCGCGGTACCGCCGAGGTGATCAGATCATCGACCTGCTCTCGCCGGATCATGTTTGCAAGCATCTGCAGTGCCGTCTTGGATCCGTCTGCTTCCAGTCTTGCAACCAGTTCATCGGCGTAGGTGCCTTCTACGGCATCGGCGATGCGGTGGCCGGCTGCCGGATCATCCAGAATGCTTCCGAAGATCGCCTTCGTGTCCATGACAAGTCGTGAGCGTGCTTCGCCATGCAGAAGCCTGTCATCGTCTCGCCATGTCATCACGCCATTGTGGTTGGCGATGCCATCCATGCCGTCGTGCTGGTCGAGGGCATCCAGGACCTCCGGTGTGAATACCAGTCGACAGGAATCCGGTACCGGAGAGGTGATGGTGTATCGCTTGTGGAGTTCGGCCCTGTCAGGGAAGTCCAGCTTCGGCATCTCGGTGGTGCCGCCGCCCTTGTGAACAATCTTCCCGAGGAGCCCTTCGGCATGATTCATCTCGAACTTCGGAAGCTTGAACTCCGGTCGATGCATGAAGCAAAGCGTTCGATACAGCGTGACCGTCTTCTGGTTCTTGCCGGATCCATGCGTATCCTCCCAGGAGACATCGACCAGCACATTCATGCCAAGTGGCGTGACTTCTCCTTCCGCGTCCAGGATCGTGACAAGGGATCCCTTCGCGAGCATGTTCAGCAGTGCGACTCGGGTGAACTCGGGCAGGTCTTCGATGGTCTTGTAACCGTTGGGTGTATTGAATGACATCTTGACGATCAGATTAATCAGAGCTGCTCTTGGATGCTTGAACAGACTCCTGATAATCTGCTCTCAACATGCAAGGAGAACAATCGCATGAAGAAAGAGCAGTCCATCGAATCGCTTCAGAAGTCCGTGCGTCGCATGCGTTTCGGTCTTGTGACCATGGTCGCAGGCGTGGCCATTCTCACGCTGGGTGCCATGACCCAGGAAGATGACGGAATGTCTGTAGGACCTCATCTGGTCGGCATCTCGGCTGTCAATGGAACCCAGCCCGCACAGACGGCGCTTTTCAGACTCTGGAGCAATGGCCGAATCGATCGACGTGTCGTTCAGACCGATCGTGGTGGCTTGACCAACTCATGGGAGATGGTTCAGCAACCTTGATCAAATCCGATTCAATCAGGGACATGGGCCCCATGTATTGATGATGTCCAGCAGGTCCGTGATGTTGACCAGCCCGTCACCGTTGATGTCACTCGGACAACTTGGACAGTTGACCTGACTGCAAGTCGCCAGCCCGTTCCAGGTTCCACCGGCATCCGTACAGGTTGCCTTGATGGTCCAGAGGCAGGTATTGCCGACGCAACAGGCACCCGATGGTTGACAGCAATCGATGTTGGGATCGCTGCAACTGGTACCAACGCCTTGCCAGTCCGGGTAGATGAAGTTGCCTGATTCCAGGCAGTCATCCAGGGTGGTCTCCACACAGTCAGGGCAACCGGTTTCCCGATTGAAGTGACAGCAGGCGCCAAGCTCCTGTCCGGTGTTGCATGGTACTTCCGGATTCGTGCAGTCGAGTCCGATGAAGAACTGGCCGCCGGAGACTTCGCAATTGCATTGGCTCGTCTCGAAGCAGTAGTAGCCACCGGTCTGTTCGATGCAACATGCACCCATCGGCGACACGTCCGTTTCACATGGAACGCCGACGCCCGCGAAGTTGCCTCCAAGCGCCTCGCACTTCTGTGGAGTCAGTTCGGACAGGAACCAGAGTCCGCTCTCCTGATCCTCGTAGCAGCAGCATCCGGTTTTCGATACCGGTTCGCACTCGACTTCCCAGCACTCCAGCCATGGATAGAACGTGCCGCCCTGGTAATCGCATTCACACTCGGCGGTATCGACACAGCTCCAGTTGCCGGAACCCGATACGAAGCAGCAGGCACCTTGAATCGTGGCACCGTCGTCACATGGCACACCATCGCCCTGGTAATAGCCCAGGAGCTCCAGGCATTTGTCCTGAGTCATGACAGACTGGTTCCAGTTTCCCTCGCCATCCCGGTAGCAGCAGCAGCCTTCCTCCTGGACCAATGGCGTGACGCCGATCTCGACATAGTCGTACGCCACGAACGGTTCGTTTGGCATCTGGAATTCGACTTCAAGATAGCCCTGCGTACTGCTGGGCCAGTTCGTGAAGACGGCTGAAAAAGGAACGGTGACAGTCGCCATCTGGATCATGCCGTCCTGGCCAGCGGCATTGTTCTGGGTCGCGATGGCCAGTTGCTGCGTCGCGCCATTGCCCAGTCGAATGAGAACGGTGTCATTCGATGAATCCACGTCATAGTCGCCGAATACGGCATTGATGTAGACGGGTTGGGTCGGGTCGGCACCCGTCACGTCGAACTGGAAGACGAAGGTCGGTTGGCCCTGGCCACAGACATAGGATGAAGACGGAGCATCAAAGCAGTTGTTCCAGCCGACGCCTGTTCCGGAGACTGCGACATCCGTCCATCCAGAACCCTGTGAGTTGATATCCGTAGCACCACTCAGTTCGGTGTAGGTTCCATAGACAAGTCCATTCACCTCGATGGGTTCACGATTGTCGAACTCATCGGAGTTGTAGTGCGTTCCGTAGTTGGGGTAATCACACAATGGATCCGAACAGTCGAGATCCGGCAGGAAGTCGCCCTGGCTCAGGACGCCGGCGCCGTCGACGTTGATCGGGTTCCCTGCGGCATTGATCAGAACACCATTGGAACAGGATCCATCCAGAGCACAGTTCGGTGGAAGATCAAAGGGGGAGTTGAAGGGCCAGCAGAGTTCGGCGCCGCACGGATCGGTGCCCGTTTGAAAACCCATGCCATCGATATCGCCGAGGCGGATGTAGTTGAAGGTTCCCTGTCCCAGTGCGGTCGACGACGCAAGCGTCAGAATGGCGGCAGTCAACATGGTTCTCTCCCCTGTGTCATTGTTGTGACAACCAACCAGCATATCGCCAGAGGGGGCTGTTTCCGGCATGAAAAAAAGCCTGCAGTACACAACGTGCCTGCAGGCTTCAGGAATGCTGATTTTAGGCTCAATGAGGACGAGGCCAAAGGGGCCTCATCAGCTGCGTGCGGAAGAACGACGCCTGCTTCGTCCGGATTTCGGCGCAGCGGTCTTTCGTCCGCTTGGGCGGCCCTTGCCGGTACTTCTGCGTTGTCCGCGTGGACCTGCAGTTGCCTTGCGGGATTTGCCACGTCCATTCACCCGCTTCTTGGCATAGGAATGATTGGATTTCTTCCTGGATTTCTTCTCTGTATCCGGATCGGATTCACTTCTGGAGTCTTCCGGCTCATTCATGCTGACCAGTCTTTTGTCGATCAGTTTTTCAATATCCCGAAGGGTCTTCATTTCATCGTGATCACAGAAGGACACGGCCACGCCCGTGGCGCCTGCTCGTGCCGTTCGGCCGATCCTGTGAACGTAGGTTTCCGCGACATTCGGCAGGTCGTAGTTGAAGACATGCGTGATGTCATCGACATCGATTCCACGTGATGCGATATCCGTCGCAATCAGAATCGGAATATGACCTTTCTTGAAGGCGTCCAACGCTCGTGTTCGCGCATTCTGCGTCTTGTTGCCATGAATGGCCGCTGATTCGATGTTGGCCTTTCGAAGTGACTTCACCAGTCTGTCCGCACCATGCTTGGTTCGAGTGAACACGAGCGTCCGGCCCATGTCACCTTCCTTGATCAGTCGATTCAGGAGCGCGGGCTTCTTGTTCTTGCGAACCATGTAGACGGATTGCTGGATGGCATCGCAGGTGGATGCGACCGGATCGACCTGAATGAACTCGGGATCTCGAAGGAGAGATTCCGAGAGCGTTCGGATTTCCCTGGGCATCGTTGCGGAAAAGAGAAGAGTCTGTCTGTCCTTGGGAAGCTTCTTGACGATCTTCCGAATGTCATGGATGAAGCCCATGTCGAGCATGCGATCCGCTTCGTCCAGCACGACGACTTCGATGAACGTCAGGTTCACGAACCCCTGGCTGATGAGATCAAGAAGTCTGCCTGGTGTGGCGACGACGACATCGACTCCCGCATTCAGTGCCCGGACCTGCCAGTGCTGACTGACGCCGCCATAGATCGTCGTGTAATCCAGTGGCAGATGTCGCCCATACGTCTTGAAGCTGTCTTCGATCTGGGTGGCGAGTTCCCGTGTCGGACACAGGACCAGGGCCCGTGGATGTCGACCGCTGCCGCGGCGAGGTCCGCGTTTGCGCTGTCCTTTGGTCGAAGGCTTGGGAGTCGTCTTGGCCAGTCGATTCAGGATCGGCATGGCGAAGGCACCGGTCTTTCCGGTTCCCGTCTGGGCGCAACCCAGCACGTCCCGTCCGTCGATGACGATCGGAAGCGCCTTGGCCTGAATGGGTGTCGGGGTCTCGTAGCCTTCTGCGGTGATGGCCCGAACGATGGGCTTGACAAGCCCCAGTTCATTGAAAGTCATATGGTTGTTCACAGGTTCCGGAGTATTGGGCCTTCCGGTGCCCTTGAAGTGGAATGTACCCGGACACAGATCGTGTCCTCTTCAAGCCATCAACTTCCAATCCTTGATCCAATCGCGTCTATCGACACGTGCAGACCCTCAAGATTAGTGGACGGCTGTCTTCAAATCCAGAACCAAATGGTGCCAATAATAAACAGGCTCCTGCAAGGTCTCTGGGTGGTCTTCAGGACATGCCGGAATGAGATCGCCTCAGGAACAGGGTCACCGATTCAGGGTGATCCTCCATTTCTTCTGTGAGAGGGAGCAGTTCACGTCCGCCTTCGATGCGTCTGGCGACGTGATCGATGGTGAACCCGGTTGCTTGCGCCCACTCATGCCAGTCATCGGCGGTGGTCATCAGCATTTCGTATTCACAATCAATCCGTTCAAGGCATTCTTCTCCACGGACCCGCTCGATACGAGCGAACTCCCAGGAACGTCTGTTGGCAAGATCGGCTCGATCGGTACCCCATCTGGCCTTGACGATGGTTCCATCGGGCATGGGGGTCGACCATTCGATAGCGTTGTTGCGGTCCTGAACACCATCCATGTGATCGAGATCGGTTTCCACAAGGTACAACCCATCCTCTTTGAGATGGTTGGCCATGCAGTGGAGATGTGCACGGAGATCTTCCGGAGTATTGAGATGACGAATCGAGTTGATCGGACACCAGCCGAGATCAAAGCGTTGCCCGTGGCAATCGAAATCGCGAGCATCAGCCAGCAACGTCTTCACGCCCGCATGACATTCTGCTCGCTTGAGCATGTCCTTGGAAAGGTCAAAGCCCAGGTACTCAATGCCCCGTTCGACAAAGACTGCTCCGTATCGTCCATTGCCGCACATGGGCTCAATGACTGAACCGGGAGATCGACCCAGTTGTCGTTCACATTCCCTCAGAGCCCAGTCGACATCATCATCGATCGGATAGCTGAACGCGGCGCAGTACAGATCGGCTTGTGAATAGACATCTGTCATGGTGCTGACAACAATTCGGCAACGTAGATGGAAGACTTGCCTTCATGGCTGGAGTAATAGGAGACCATGAGTTCATTGTCATTCAGAACCAGGCCGGGGTAACTGGTGTCGCCACCGGATGGAAGCGTTGTCAGAACAGTCCATTCGCCATCGTCCGTCAGGTGGCCGAGCACGGTTCTCGGCCCATCGGGATGGTATTGACGTGCGGCGACCAGCCACGAGTCATCATTCCATTTGATCATGTCCGGACCGCCGAGTTTCTCAGGCAAGTCGACATGGGACCATGATGTGTATGGCGGACTGGATCGAGCCAGTGAGGCCGGGTCGCGTTCACGACGAATGATGGCGAACAACTCATTCCCACGGAATCGAAGAGTGACTTCATTGGGATTGCCTGGGATATCCAGATCCGAGACATGTTCATACTGAATGCCGTCTCGTGTGGAGACAACCTTGGCGGTGGTTCCCTGGTCGCCTGGTTGATAGATGACCCCGTATCCCGTTCCATCATGCCAGGTCACGCGCCAGAGCCAGTCGCGATCAGACTTGACGGCAGGATCAACGATGACAGGTTGCAGACGTCCGATTCGGGGCATGGTTGAATCGGATGGAATATCCATGAAGGCCACCCGTGAGGACAGTCCGCGAAGACGGGATCCGTCGTAGTCCGACGCGCCGCAGGTCAGCATGAGTCGACCATCCGGTGTCCGGCACAGCTTGGGATCTCGCAGATCGATGCCCGGTTCGGAAAGATGTGCGATGGACTGCCAGGTGCCATCTTTCTGTTTCTGAACAATACGAATCGTTCCATTGCTGCCGCCGACATGACTCTCGCCCTCGCGGAATGTGCAATACAGGGCACCTTCATGCTTGATGAGATCGGTAAAGGCATTGTGTGGCCCCTGATCCCAGATCTTTTCGACCGAGCGAAGGGTCAAGGGGCTCTTGTTCGTGAAGCGGAAAGCATGAAGATCCGCGTCGTGCATGACGAACCGAAGTCGGACGGGCTGGTTTCTCAGACTGGACAAGTCCGATCCTTGATTCCAACTGACGATCCGTTCGATCTCGTTTCCAATCTGCTCGACGCACTCATCCAGAGTGAATCCTGGCATCGGATTGCCTTGAGCATCCTGGATCTCGATGCGAATCCCACCTCGTGCCGAGGTGGCGAAGTTGATCTCGAGTTCATCCCCTGTGAAGGTGAGTGGTCGAGTGATCCATTCCCCTTGTTCCGAATCAGCTGATATCGAAGCGAGTCCATCCAGTCGCATGGAATAGCGTCGCAGTTCGGCTGTCGGTTGGGCGTAGTTCTGGTTGACATACAGGGACATCTCGGACTCACCGGTCTGAACGATGTTCAGGGCTGGGTAATTGGAGCGAGAGACCCAGTTCTCGAGTCCGATGCCTGGACGAATGAAGGATTCCATGAACGTGCGGTCATACGTGTTGCCGCCACGGGAGGTCATCAACACCGCATCCGAACAGTCCCGGAAGTAGCTGGGGTTCACGCCAAGTTGTCGGGCCTGTTCATCGTTGATGACCTGTCGGCCTGGCATGAAGCGTGCTGCAACTGCCACGTAGAGATTCGGTGCTCTGAAGTAGGGATGGGTCTGATTCGTATAGAGATGTTCCATCGGTACATCGCCGAAGGTCATCTCGACCGGTTCACTCCAGTTGATGAAATCCGGCGAGGTCGAACGGCTGATCGAGCGGAAGCCCGAGTATCCATCACCTGTCCAGGTCCGCATGTAGCAGTTGTACTGTTGTTCGGCTTCGGACCAGAACGCCACATTCTGTGAATCGAACATGCCGCCAGTCACGACTGGATCTTCCTGCAGTTGTTTCCAGTGCAGGCCATCGGGTGAAGTCCAGGCAATCAGCCCGGTCTGTTCATTGCCACCCAGACCCTTGAAGCGATGATCCGGATCGACACCGGGTTTCGTATCCAGAAATGGACTGAAGTTGTGGGTGACGGGTGCGACATCCGCCAGAATCACATTGTTGCTCGCAGATCCATCGACGTCATGGATATTCAATTCGGGGCGTGTCCAGTGAATGCCGTCATCGGAGATCGCAACGCACGTGACTTCGCGATTCGTTCCATCCGCGCCCGCTTCCGGAAGGCCTCGGTAATACAGAAGGAAACGATCGTCATCCTGAATGACCGTCGAGTAGCCACTGAACGGTCCTTCCCAGGATTGATCGAAGTGGAAGACAGGGCCTTCATCACGGACGGATCCCAGTTCCAGTTCCAGATTGTTCATCGAATCGACCAGATGATGGTCGACCATGAGTTGGCGTTCCGTTCCGATCTGGATCGGAGCGTTGCCTGCCTGCAGCAGGTTCAGAAGTATCGTGATGACGGTGATCAGCATGGCGGGCCCCGTGTATCTGCTCGCAAGTCAGTGTACCGAGTCGATGCTGTACTTCCGGCTAGCGAGTGCGAGGGATTTCATTCCATCGAGTCGTATACCGTGGGGATCGATTCTCCCGCCGCATGTGCCAGTCTCGATCGGGAAAACCGGTTGCGGCTGCGTGCACGGTGCCGGGCCCCAATCGTGTATTGATGGTATCCATGGCCTTCATCAGCTTCGCATCACGCCCATGATCGCGTCGGTCGAAGAGGCCGCCCTGACCCTGACCATGTGTGATGTCGGCCAGCATCACACCGGCCTTCTTGTACTGGTAACCATCCCGCCAGAGCTGTCGTCCAATCGACAGTGCCGTCTCGATGATCACCGGAGTCGTGCTGGTGGATGGAATCAGAGCACGGGTTCCACCCGGATGATATTGAGCCAGGTCATCGCGGAATCGATTCGTGTGCAGATAGACCGACAGCTGCCCAGCCACGGACTGTTCCTCGCGAAGTTTCTCGGCCGCTCGACTGGCATGCGTTGCGATCGCTTCGGACATGTCCTGCCAACACGTCACCATGCGACCGAATGATCGTGATCGCACCAGAGTCTTGCGTGGTGGTGTGACATCTTCGATGTCCTGGCACGGTTGTCCCTGAAGTTCCAGAGCCGTTCGCATGGCAATCACATTGAAGTGTTTGCGGACATCCATGGCAGGCATGCGCGCCATGTCCAGCGCCGTGTGGACACCCATGGCTCGAAGTCGTCGGCCCCATCGGCGACCGATCCCCCAGACATCGTCGATGGCGATGTGTTGAAGGGCCTGATCACGTTCAGCCTCCGTCGTCGGCAGCAGATAGACGCCGCCGGTTTCCAGATTCTTCTTGGCGATGCGATTGGCAAGCTTGGCCAGCGTCTTGGTCGGACCCAGTCCGATTGAAATGGGTATGCCAGTCCATTGCAGGACGGCTGTCCGGGTGGTTCGACAGATCGATTCAAGATCCCGTCTGTCCAGTGGCGCAAGATTCAGGAAGACCTCGTCGATGGAATAGATCTCGATGTCCGGTATGAACTCGAGGATGGATCCAACGACCCGTCGAGACATTTCGGCATACAGCGTGTAGTTGGAGGAGCGGACGACGATCCCGTGTTGCTTGATGAGATGGCGGCACTTGAAGACGGGTTCTCCCATCGCGATACCCAGGTCCTTGGCTTCCTGGGATCTCGCGACCACGCATCCATCGTTGTTGGAGAGCACGATGACGGGTCGTCCTTCGAGTCGTGGTTCGAAGACACGTTCACAGGATGCGTAGAAGTTGTTGCAGTCGGCCAGGGCGTACATGGCATCACGGTCGATGGATGACGTAGGTGACGACACCCCAGGTCCAGGCATCGATGTCCGGGCCCAGTGGAATGGGGGGGTACCCGGGATGTTCGGCAGCCAGAACCGGGCCGTCATCCGTCTGGCGAAGTCGCTTCACGGTGAACTCACCGTTGACGACGGCAATGACCACCATGCCGGGCCGCGGTGTGATGGATCGGTCGACGACCAGGAGGTCGCCATCATGGATACCGGCGCCCTGCATGGATCGCCCGCCGGCTCGAAGAAAGAAGGTGGACGCCGGGCGAGTGATCAGTTCTTCGTTGAGGTCGAGGGCGCGATCGACGTAGTCATCGGCTGGGGATGGAAAGCCGGCTTCGACCCGGGAGCCCAGCAAGGGGCGGGCGGTTGCGATGAGCTCGGGAGCAGGGCGGGATATGGACAGAGCACGCACGATCCGATACCCTAACAAACACCATACAAGTGTCAAGGCTTGGTCGGCCAGTCAGACGAGGATTTCGTCAGGGGCGGGCATCACGGTGCGATGAACAACGATGGTGGTCGATTGCCGAGTGGCTGGCATGCGAGAAACCGCGAAGTTTCAGCCGTCCAGAAGCCCAACAGGTAAGGTCGAACCATGCTGTTCAGGGGAAACAGGTTCGTCGTCACGGACTGCATGATGATGGTGCTGCTGCCATTGTTCATGATGACTGTCTTCGGCTGCTCGGACAGGTCGGTGGAAGATGTGCCGCAGATGTCGATGGTATCCAGTCCATCATTCGTACTGGATCTCGATTCGGATCAGCCACCCTTGCTCGAGGAAGACGCCAGGGTGCAGATCGGTGCATGGGTCCTCGATCGGTCAGCGTATATCGGGCTGCCGCGTGCTTTGGCGGATCGAGCAACGGCATACGTTTCGGGCATTCTCGAAGTCGTGGGGACTCGATCAGTCCCTCAACGAGCCGTGTATGAAGCGACGGGTGACACCAACGGTGACATGGGACGAACGCCGTTCTCTCCGATGAACATCCGGAAGGTCGGCGAGGAACCGGTGCCGATCGTTCTGTTGCCTTCGCCGGAACTGGTTGGAGCCGTGCAGGCGTGGTCGAAGAGACATCGATGGGGAGCCCTTCGAGATACGGCGGGCATCCTGGATTGGGATCGACCGATCGATGGTGCTTCGGGGCGGACGCTCTACTTCGATCCCGGGATGACGAGTCAAACGGCCTATCGCTTTCCGCCACCGGTCCCCGAGAATGTTCGGCTGGCGGGATTCCATATGCGGAATGCGGACTTGACGGTCAGAATGCGAAAAGTCGTGTTCAATCCCTGGGCGGAAGAGGCACGTCTTCGTGGTCATGATGTTCTGGAGCCGTTGGGACTCAACCGTTTTCTGGGCGCGGACCTGGTCGGGCGTGTGATCAGCGTGGACGTTGTTTCAGGCAATCCGGTTCTTCGACATGTTCAGCTGGAAGTTCCGGATCAGCCTGATCAGACCTGGACGGCGTATGCCCTGCATGACGGAATTGGCGAGCTTCAGAAACGACCTCTTCTGGATGACGAGGGTACGTCGAACTTCGAGCGGCCGTTGTCCAGTCCATCGCACGATCCCAAGCTGGATGGTCACAGTCTGCTCAGGCTTCCAGGTCCAATGACACCATGGAAGCAAGGAGATCCGATCAAGACACCGCGTGAAGAAATCACTTTGGATGAATGGTTCCTGTCTCGGGATCATGCTGGTGTGGTTCTCGTGAATACAGCTGGTTCGATGCCTCATCGGGAACGGTTTCGACTGGAGCTTGATCCAGGTGCCATGGCACTCACGGAATCAGCCATGCTCATCACGATCTTTCCGTCAGCACCGCCTCGGCAGATCATTGAATTCATCGACAGTCTCGGCCCACGGAATGATCAGGGCGTACGGGATCAAGCCACACTGAATCCGCTCATTGCATTGCATGAGCAGGTGATTCCTGTTTCAGGAGACTGATTCTGTTCGTGCAAGGCTTCTTTTGGGTCTGGAGACAGAAGCTACGATCCGCATGAACCCCAGCTGGAGAGCAGTGCCAGAATGTCATCGGCATCGACGAGGCCGTCATCATTGATGTCGGAGTCCGGATCGGTTGTCTCCCAGTCGGCCAGCATGATCAGCAGGTCATTGACGTCGACGTTGCCGTCATTGGTGATGTCACCGAAGCAAGGCGCGGCAAAGTCGGCACAGAACACGAGGTGATCCGATGCCGTCGAATCCCAGAAGTCCAGTCCATACGCATCAAGCGAGTTCTGAGACATCTCCGGGGTGTACAGGATGAAGTCCTTGCGAAGCGACATGTTGGAGTCGCTGTAGATGAGGTAATCCAGGTGGCCCGGCCAGAAGCTGGAAAAGTCGTTGCGCCAGGTGTATCCCATTCGCTTCTCGGTCAGTCGGGAGATGATGTTCGTGAGATTCGTTCCATCGGGATCCGGTTCCTGATCCGGACCATAGGTGTCCTCGTCCTGGATGTCTCCGGTCACGAGGGTTTCAAGTTGTCGGGCCAGGCCGACCAGATTCAGATCACCGGCAATCATCACGGGGACTTCTGGTCCAAGAAAGACGTTGCCGCCTGGAAGATAGGCATCACGGATGAAGGCCATGATGGCATCGGACTCAGCCTGGCGACCTTCATCATTCGAACAGCAGGGCAGATGTGCATTGATGCACAGGACGGGAGTGCCCAGGGCATCGGACGTATCAATCAGAACAGCCAGGTTTCCGTCGATCGCCCAGGCGTCCTGAATCGGGAAACGGCTGATGGTCTTGCAGTCGTTCACACTGGCTGAATGCCAGTTGCCTCCGAGCCAGTCTTCGATGAGTTGCTCGATGTCATCGGCTGTGGACTCGTAGATTTCCTGCAGGTGGAGAATGTCGGCATCGACGGCGACATACATCCGCTCGAAGCTGTCTTCGTACTGGTTGTCCGTGATCCGATCCGTCTTCACGTTGTGGGTGATCATCCGGACGATCTTGGGATCGTCTCGTACCAGGCTGATGATGTCAGGGCCGGGGCCTGTGTCGGGATCGAACGTGTATTCGATCACATCACCTGCATCTGGCACCTGATCTCCATTGTCGCCATCCTTGATCAGCAGTCTCACCGTCTGGCCGGGAAACAATGGATTGGTTTCATCCGGGTTCATGTTCCGGCCAAAGCACATCTCGAACTGGGTCGATGTGATGGTCGGTATTCCTCGGAAACGAATGGCGTCGTGATACACCACCGTGCTGTCGCCGTCGTGAAAGAATGTCCCAATGCGTTCTCCGGCTCGCCATTCGAGTTCGGCGCCGATGCCGCCGATGGCCAAACCGGTCGAGGCATCGTTGTCGGTATCCAGATAGAACTTCAGGTTGTTGTTTTCGCTGAGATCGAATTCCTCGGTGGCTTCCAGCCTGAGGAAGAGGAATCGATCGTCATTGGCGATCCACAAGCTCGTCATGTCGATATCAGCGGAAGCATCGCCGGTGGCATCCTGCCAGGCGATCGGGACGCCGCCCCAGTCCTGGAATGCACCATCGATCGAGATCTCCACGGGATCCCCATGAAGCGTGGCTGAAGTCATGGCAATGACGAGGCTGGTTGCAAGTCTCATGTGGCATTCTCCAACGGCCATTGTGGCAAGAGTCCTGCCAGGATCAAGCCCCGATCCATCCATATGCAAATGAACAACGCTGACAGGGCTCTCTCGAGGATGCGGTGGGGCATCTTGATATCCAATCAATCCCGAAGCATCGAATGGATCACGGGGTTGTTGTCTTGTCGTTGGTCGTACTTGATTGAAGATGTTGAATCGCTGCATTCAGGACGGCATCATCGCCACCACGGACAAAGTGTTCCGGTCCGGGCATGACTTCTCTGTCGACTTCAATGCCACGGCCGTCGTAGAGTCGGCCATCGGGTCGGAATGAAGCCATCGATGCGCATCGAATCTCGATGCCGCTGTTTGGAAGTCGGAATCCCTGTGATCGTGCACTTCCACCTCCACTCGGTTGGCCCATGATCGTGATTCGTGGTCGATCCACAAAGGCTCCGAGGAAGATGTCCGTCGCGCTGAAGCAATCGGCATCCGACAGGATGACGACGGGCTTGTCGTAGAAGTACTCGCTGTCGGATCCAGTTCGATCGAGAACCAGATAGTGCCACTCGCTGAACCCTTCGGCATGATCCCATTCCGGCTGAAAGTCGGAAGCGAGATCAGCGATGGCCTCCCGCTGGGCACCGGACCACCGGGGGTCGTCCGCGCGATACATGTATCGAGCATCGAGATGGTTCCGGCCGAACTCGTCACTCAGACGATATCGGGCGACATTGCCGACCCAGGGTTGCTCATCCGGACCCAACAGGTAACCAGCCAGGGTGATCAGTGGCAGTCTGGTGCCTCCGCCGTTGCCACGGACATCGACAATCAGTCCATCGGTCTGACGAAAGGCATCCATGGAAGACTGGATCATGGGAACCAGTCGATCGTCCATCCTGTTGATTCGGAGGTATCCGATGTTTCCATCGATGATTTCGGTTTCGCGACGTGGCCAATCCCCGTAGGTCGGTCGCTCCGTCGACATCGGAACCTCGACCACGACCGGATCTGGATCGTCCGATCCAGTTGCCAGGGTGCAGGTCAGGGTGCGTTTCTCCTTCTGGCCAAGATGACTCCTGATCAGCTCGAGATTACGAAGTTCACGCAGGCCGCGTGTCCGGATCAGTTGTTCGCTGCCATCCGTGATCCATGGTCGTGCGACATCGACCAGTTCATCGATCGATTGTCCGTCGATCGCCAGAATGTAGGGCCGTTCTGGATCCAGGAACCCGGATCGATCAGGCTTGAAGGCGACTGTTCCGTTGGCAGCATCGGCGAGAAGGAACGGCGGATAGTGCGTTGCTCGGATCGCATGCTGCGACCTGACTCCAGCATGACCATCGCCAAAGGTCATCATCAGAAGATGAAGCTTCAGGCTCAGATCTTCAATCTTGACCTGGTCTTCAAGAGACGTGCAGATGGGGTCGAGCTGCCCCAGAAGATCGATGTCTTTCAAATGTCGATAGGCAAATTGGTCATCCAGTCGATTCTTCAACTCGGCAATGTCGGCAAGGGCCTCTTGGCGAGAAAGATGGGATGTTGATGAACGTGTCTGTGTTCTTCGATTGGTTTGATCTCTCTCCCGGTTGGATTGCCAGATCGCCGTTCGGTTGCGCTTCGTACTGGGAACATCGGTGAGGATGACTTCGACTCCATCATCCAGCCGGACGAGTTTGAGGTCGACGACGGCGGGCAGTGAGTGACCCATCTCCTGAAGTATGACAGGAAGATCTTCACCGAATCTTTTCTTGGCACGTCTTCCATGGGCCTTTTTGCAGTGAGCCATGATGGCATCGATTTCGACGCCTTGGATGGAAACAGGGCGGTACCAGATCGATTGCACCATGACTTCCGGAAAATCTTCGTTCCATCGAAGCGCTTCGAAGGGGCTTGATTTCTCATCGGCCATCTGAGCAATTGCCGCAGCAGGCGTGAATGCAAGGAGCATGAGGCCGACAAGACTGATTCGAGTCATGAATATTGTCATGTCTCGTACTCTATGAGATCTGTGTGAGATACGGATGCACAGGGGACACCCAAAAAGCCCCGACAGAGTCTCTGTCGGGGCTGAAATGCGTGTCACAAGTTGTGATTCAGAGTCGGCGTGTAGTCCTATGGGCAGGTTTCGCCGTACTGGCTCAGCAGAATGAGTACGTCGTCAGCGTCAACCAGTCCATCGCCGTCGAGATCGGCATCGTAGTTCGCCGTATTCCAGGCACTCACCATGGCCAGGACATCATTGACATCAACGGCGCCATTGCCATCCACGTCGCCAAGACAATCCGGCTTGCAGGTGTCCTGAATGGTGTTGCCTTCGCCATCGACGTAGGGGCCTTCGATGTTCACAGGTGAGTTGCCGCAGAGTTTGCTGTCGGCGATGAACGGATCGTTCTGAAGAGAATAGATGCCGCCACCGGAGCCGGACGAGTTGGTCGCGAAGGTGCAGTTGGTGATCACGGGGCTGCTGCCGATTCGACAGAACAGTCCGCCACCACGAATGAGCGCGTTGTTGTTCCAGATGGTGCAGCCATCGAACTCGGCATCGCTTGCATAGCAGTGAATACCTCCGCCGTCACTGAAGTTGCCATCCGCGATGTTGTCGTGAATGAGACAGTCGGAGACCAGCGGACTGCTGTTGACGAGATAGATTCCGGCACCATCTGCTCCTGCCCGGTTGCCGTTGAATCGAGATCCGGAGACGGTTGGTGTGCACGATGTCGCGAAGAAACCGCCGCCATCGATGTCGGCATCATTGCTGCTGAACGAACAGTTGAGGACGGCGACATCGCTCTGATTGCAATACAGGCCTCCGCCGGATTTGCTCTGATTGCCGATCAGCTCGCAGTTGGTCAGAGAAGCATCGCTGTTGAAGGCCAGTATGCCGCCACCGTGCTGGCCGCAGATGTTGCCGGCGATCACGCAGTTCGTGAGTTCCATATTGCAGAACGACAGGCGAATGCCACCTCCATCCGATGCGGAGTCGCTGGATAGGTTGCCCGTGATCTCGCTGTCAAGCAGTTTCGGAGCACCACCCTCCGCAAGCAGTCCGCCCGTCATCGTGGCGGTATTGTCCTGCATGAGGCAATTCGTGATCGATGTCGTGCATGACTGAAGTGTCATGGCGCCGCCGTCGCCAGCAATGTTTTCCGAGATCACGCAGTCGATGAAGGTGCTGCTGTCATCCTCGGAGGCGACACCGCCGCCGTTCATCATCGTCGCGTTGTTCGTGATGGTGCAGGCGTTGAAGGTGGCGTTGCTCTGATTGCATTCCACGCCACCACCGGGTCCTCCGGTTCCATTCGAAGTGATTGTGCAATTGTCGATCACACCATTGGAGCCAATCAGGGTCATTCCTCCACCGCCGTCCACGGCAGCATTCTCACTGACATCGCAGTTGATGATGACGGGAGATCCGCCGAAGCAGTAGATGCCACCGCCGTTGTTCTGTGCCAGATTGTCCCTGAAGATGCAGTTCTCAAGAACCGGGCTGCCGCCATTGCTGTAGAAGCCGGCCCCGAAATCATTGGCGGTGTTGTGGATGATCCTGCAATTGATGAATCTCGGGCTGGATGCGATGCACAGAATGCCGCCGCCCAGGAAGCCCGAGCCGCCGGTGATCGTGAACCCTTCGAAGCTGGTCTTTTCGCTTTCGCCAGCAACGCACTTGATGACCGATCTGGTGTCTTCGCCATCGAGAATGGTCGGATTCGGTCCGGAGGTGGACTTGATCAGCAGTTGCTTGCCGTTCGTATTGATGACGGCGTCTCCGGTTCCGGTCCAGGTCCCCGGTGAGACGAGAATCGTATCGCTGTTGCCTGCGGCGATGACGGCATCCTGGATCGTTGGAAACTCGGCGGGCACTTCATGAAGACCATCGCCCACGCTGAAGCATTCATCCGGCAGGCCATCCTGATCGGAGTCCTGGCATGAATACGATGTGGTGCAGTTGCCGCCCTCATCGGTCCAGATTCCCTGGATGTTCTGTGGCGAGTTTCCGCAGGCGATCGTGTCCACAAGCACCGGGTTGGCAGTCGCGCATTCCATGCCGCCGCCGCCTTCACTGGCTTGATTGTTCGTAATGGTGCAGTTGGTCATCGAGCAGGGTTCCAGCCCAAGGACGCGAAGGCCAGCACCAGTGGTTGCCGTGTTGGCATTGAATGTGCATGCTTCCATCGAGCATTGGCTCAGAAACAGCAACATGCCGCCGCCGCTGGTGGCGGAAGCATTCCCTTCGATCGTCATTTCCACGAGAGAACTGTCCGAATCCCGGAGGTACAGGCCGCCACCGGTCAGGTTGGCGGTGTTGTTCATGATGTCACAGTTCGAGAACGTTGTCGTGCAGTAACGAACAAAGAGTCCACCGCCATCACCTGCCGAGTCATTGCCCATGAACTGACAGTTGCTCACGTTGACATCGCCATAGGTGCAATACAGGGCACCGCCTGAACTGGACGCCGAGTTGTCCGTCATGGTGCAATCCATGACCGTCACGTCACAGGATCGAATGGACACCGCTCCACCCTGATCAGCCTGACCATCGATGATGGTGAATCCCTCGATCACGGTCCCGCTGGTTTTTGAACCGAAGCAGTCGATTCCGCGTCGTTCATTCAGTCCATCGATGATCGTGGCTCCCGGAGCGGCATTGGAAGCCCGAAGCGTGATTGATTTGCCGACGATCTCGACGACACTTTCGCCACTGCCGACATAGGTCCCTTCGGCGACCAGAATCTCATCGCCATTGACCGCGGCATCCACGGCTTCCTGGATTGTTGGATAGTCATCCGGGACAAGGATGGTGTCAGCGAAGGCAGATCCTGTCAGGATGGCTGCCGTGGCCATGGCGGCACGGAGGTATCGCATTGGTCTCTTCTCTCCCCCCTGTATCAGGGCGTATCTCCTCATTCTGGCAACTCATGCGGTCGAGATCAATGTCGCTCTGCCCAGAACAGATCGGTTCGTCTCCTCAGGTGGGTACGGAGTCGCTCGCAGGGGCTCTGGTGACGTTTCGGAGCTCGAATGGCCATGTGCGAGATCATCCGGTTGGGGAGATAATCCCATCATGTCCATTCTCGTGTTCATTGTTTTCGCGATCTTCCTGTTCGGCCTGATCGTTCTTTCCATCGTTTCAGGAGGCAGCAGTCCATTTGCGCCACTGGCCAAATGGCTTCTGGTCTTGTTCCTTGGTCTGGCGGCGATGTTCTGCATCTATGGTTTCATGGCTTCATTCGAGCCTGGCCAGAACGCATTGGCCTTCAGGATCGGATATGGAATCGGATTCTTCGTGTTCACGGGGCTGGCTGCATGGACCCTCGTCAGGAGATCAGCAGCGGAGAAGCGTTGATCGCTTGATCCAGAAGTCGTATCGATGGTCGGAGTGACAGATCTGTCTGGTCACAACGACGGCTCTTCATGATCGAGTGATGCATTCCTGCCTACAGAACTCGTTTGATCGGCCAGCCCTGGACATGAAGTGGCTTGGCAGCATGACAGAGCGGCGGGCCTTCCACATGAAGGCCGGCACTGGCTACCAGTTCATCGTCCAGTTGGGTCACGGTCGCCTCGCACAGTTGCCATGGATCGTGATGTACGATTCCTCTCCAGACCCGCCCACGTGATGCCGAGTACAGGCAGTAGCGTTCTGTCAGAAAGTGTTCCAGGGAGCCGGGTGCAGTCGGCTCGAGTTCAGTGCCAGTTCGCCACGTGATCCCACAGCGTGCGCCGTGGGGTCTCTTGACGCGGTAGTGGCATGCCTTGTCTTCCGACTGGACATGAAAGCGTGCGAAGACGTAGTTGAGTTTCCAGAGGAGCCGTGCCGTCCACACGGCAATGGGATTGGCGGCATCAAGACTGAAGAACCAGACGCCGGGAATGCCGTTGCATTTGACGTAGGTTCGGACGTTGCATTCATGGAACCGTCTGAAACCGGGAACACGTGGCAATGACCACATCCGGACTCGATCCATGGTGAAGGGGACGAGCCCGATCCAGGCCTTGCCGTCATGCGTATCGGCTTCGAGTCCCTCGGGAAGAAGAGATTGAAGTCGGTCGAAATCGATCGGCCAGTGCATGAACAACAGGTCTCGCCAGACCATGTCGATGGCTCGCCCCGGAGTCTCTTTCGTATGCTTCCATGAGCTGGTGTCGATGTCGGTACTGTTCATGGTCCATCTGGTTCGATCAGGAATGGATGAATGGACTGCGAATCAATGCCGGGGCATCATGTCAGAAGGCACCTGACGATTCCAAGCCAGTGTCGACGGATCAGCAGGCCATGTTCTCTGTAGATCACCGTCGCTACCAGGATTCCCTTGACCTTCACGAGAATTCTGATCGGTTCCAGAAGACGACTCCTGGAGGTTCCAACTGGAAGCGGTCTTGGAATTCGTTGCCGAAGATGACGAAGTGCCCCCAGTGATTCCAGCTCCATGGTCAGATTCGAGTCTCGGCCATGGAGATGGCCCTTGTGCTTACCGGTTCGAAACACCAGATCACTGTTCAGGTGCAGTCCCACTCAGGAAGCTCCGTCATGTGTCCGAGTATGGATTCGGAGTGTTCCGTCGAGTTGCCATGGTGCGTTCTTGGCGGTTTCGCCGGTACTGCTCGGCACGCCGATCGTCATGTTCTCGAAGGTGTAGATGATCTCTGCATTCTTGCCAGTGAGGTGCTCGTAGAGGCCCATTGCCAGTTCTGGCCAGGTATGCGTTTCGTTGGAGGACATGTCGGTTCCTTGCCGTGTTGGTGACGAGAGTTCACAGGGACACCCCTGCAGGAATCCAACTGTAGGCATGCCACGACTTGCAGACCATGGTCAGTTTGAAAGAAAGAAACAGCCCCGACAGGGTCTCTGCCGGGGCTGCGGTGGGTTCACATGTTGTGAATCTAGTGGGGGGGCTATGGGCAGGGGCCCCAGGCATCGATGATGATCAACAGATCTTCGATGTTCACGATGCCGTCGTTGTTCTCATCTCCGGCACAGCTCTGAGCTGCGCAGCAGGCCGTGACGACTTGTTGCAGATCCTCGATTGCGGATTGCTGCTGAACATGAAGATCCATGAGTTCGGCGTTCATGACCAGTAATTGATCGATCTGTTCCTGTTGCTGGGAGACCACATCAAGGACGTTTCCTTCGCATGTCTTGTTGACGAAGCTCAAGTTGTTTGTGGTGGATCCAAGAGCTTCCTCTGCTTCCAGGACCTGCGCCCACCCACTGTTGTTGCAGATGGAGCACCCGGCCAGAATGATGGTGGAACTGTTCTCGACATACAAGCCTCCTCCTCCATCCCAGGCGGAGTTGTTCTTGATCGTGCAATTGGTCATGATCATCTCAGTCAGCTTGATGAAAAGAGCGCCGCCAAAATCCCTGGCATCATTGTCGAGAAATTGAGTGTTGGTAATTGTTGTATTGAATGAATCAGTCATGTAGAAACCTCCGCCGTCCCCGTCGGATGAGTTGCCAGTGATCGTGCAGCCGGAGATCGCAGCATTTTCAGTACTGAAAAGGGCTATCCCGGCGCCTCTCGATGATGGAGTTGGTCCTACGTTGTCTGCAATGACACAGTCCGTGATGATTGGAGAGAGGTTGTCGATGAAGATGCCTGCTCCCAAACTCGAGCTATTTCCACTGATGACGCAGTTTGAGATGGTTGGGAAATTCCATTGTGATGGACTAATGGCAGAGCAGTAAATTCCGGAGCCAAGGTTGTTTGTAATCAGGCAATCTGTGACGTTTGGAAATCCTCGCCAGGCATAAATTCCATGACTTTGATTCGCGGTGATGATGCATCCGTTGATGGAGACCTTCGAAATATTCGTGCATTCAATTCCGGAATCGTTGTCGCCGCTTCCAGTGATGATGAGGTTCTGGATTCGAGTGTCATAGTCTTCGCCGGAATTCACTTCAAACACCATGCCACCTTGCTGAGCATCGATGGTGGTCGCCAGCGATCCATCTTCATTGACGGCCCCCTGGATGGTGATGGCTTTGCCGCCCGGGTTGAGGTTGTATTCGTTGTAGGTGCCGGCCGCGATGTTGATCACGTCGCCATTGACTGACGCACTGATTGCCGCCGCGATGGTGGGCTGATCGGCGGGCACATTGATCGTGTCAGCGATGGTTGCAGATGTTCCAACGAAAGCCAGTGACAGACCGGCAACAACAGCAGCGATGCGATTCATGGTTACCCTTCCCCAAGGTGGAGTTGTGATCCCTCCATCATGGCAGATCGGGTGCCTGGATCAAGGGTGTGTGTTCTATATATAGG
>MDSW01166658.1_pt1 | contig 23098 bp, 22 predicted proteins | sample 811171 | NCBI WGS metagenome assembly MDSW01 (sample SAMN05326641, study PRJNA326480) | marine metagenome | isolation source: seawater | place: Atlantic Ocean: North West | collected 2012 | reverse complement strand
TTTTTCTAATAACAGTACACTAGCAGGGCATATTACTATAGGTGATTTTGTAATACTAGCAGGGTTGGTTGCTGTTCACCAGTTTTCAGCTATTGGTGATCACGCTTTTGTAGCGGGGGGTTCATTAGTTAGAAAAGATGTTCCTCCATATGTAAAAGCCGCGAGGGAACCTTTGTCATACGTTGGAATCAATTCTGTAGGTTTAAGAAGAAGAGGTTTTAGCTCTGAAAAAATAACCGAGATTCAAAATATATATAGAATACTATATCAAAAAAAATTCAATAACTCCCAAGCAGCAGACATAATTGAAGCTGAGATGATAGCTTCACCTGAAAGGGATGAAATACTTCAATTTATCAGAAACTCACAAAGAGGTGTTATGAAAGGATATTTTCAAAAAAACTAAATCTATAAATAGGGTGGCTTCAACTTCAGACATTAGGAAAGGATTATGCATTAAATACAATAATGATATTTTTAAAATTGTTGATTTTCTTCATGTAAAACCTGGAAAGGGTCCAGCTTTTGTTAGAACTAAATTGAAAAGCGTTACTAATGGAAGAGTTATTGAAAACACATTTTCAGCTGGACATAAAATTGATGACATAAGGGTTGAGACTAGCAAATTTCAGTACCTCTACGGTGAAGGTGATGATTTTAATTTCATGAATGTTAACGATTTTAATCAAATAATTGTAAATAAAAACTCCATTGATAGCCCTGGCTTACTAAAAGAAGGAGAAATTGTGAATATTTCAATTAATACTGAAGACGGTTCACCGCTTTCAGTTGATATGCCTGCAAGTGTAATTCTAGAAATTACACACACTGAACCTGGAGTTAAGGGAAATACTGCCACAAATGCAACTAAACCAGCCACATTAGAAACAGGCGCAAAAATCAATGTACCATTATTTATTAATGAAGGAGATAAAATAAAAGTTGATACCGAAAAAGCATCTTATATAGAACGAATAAAAGAATAACTTGATTTTAAAGGATTACCAGATTTAATTAGGTAATTTTACAGTTTATGAAGTTTTTAAAATAATGAGTGTATTAGTAAATAAGAATTCAAAAGTCATTGTTCAGGGTTTTACTGGTGGTGAAGGAACATTCCATGCTACCCAAATGATTGAGTATGGCACCCAAATTGTTGGAGGAGTTACTCCTGGAAAAGGAGGACAAATTCATTTAAAGAAACCAGTATTTAATTCTGTTGCTCAGGCAAGAGAAAAGACTCAAGCTGATACTTCAATTATATTTGTTCCTCCTGCATTTGCAGCAGATGCCATAATGGAGGCTGCGGAAGCAGGAATTAAGGTCATTATTGCGATTACAGAGGGAATACCGATTTCGGATATGATTAAGGTTGCCCATTATATAAAAGATAAAGACTGTACTTTGGTAGGGCCTAATTGTCCTGGAGTAATAACTCCAGAGGAGACTAAAGTAGGAATTATGCCTGGATTTGTTTTCAAAAAAGGGAAAGTTGGTATTGTCTCTAAATCTGGAACTCTGACATACGAGGCTGCAGATCAAGTTGTTAGGGAAGGATTGGGGATTACCACTGCAATTGGAATTGGAGGTGATCCAATAATAGGTACTACTACCATGGATGCGGTTAAGCTTTTCATGAATGATGAGGAGACAGAGGCGATTGTTATAATTGGAGAAATTGGAGGTCAATTAGAAGCAGATGCTGCTAAATGGATTAAAGCTTCCGGTAATATAAAACCTGTAGTTGGTTTTATAGCTGGAGAAACTGCTCCTAAAGGAAGGACTATGGGTCACGCAGGTGCTATCATTGGTGGAAAAGATGATACAGCAGAAGCAAAAAAGAGTATTATGCGATCTTGTGGTATTCATGTAGTCGATTCCCCAGCAGCAATAGGGAAAAAAGTTGCTGAAGTATTATCTTAAAAGTTGTACATGAATAAACTATTAGAGAATAAAACATCAATTATAACTGGTGCTAGTAGGGGCATAGGAAAAGGAATTGCATTATCATTTGCTCAACATGGTAGTAATATTGCATTTACTTATAACAACTCTGTGGATGCTGCCAAAGAATTGGAAAGTGAATTGATTAAGCTTGGCGTTAAAGCTAAAGGCTACAAGAGCAACGCAGCTGATTTCGACCAGGCTCAAGAATTAGTTGATCATATACTAAAGGATTTTGAAACCGTTGATATATTAGTAAACAATGCTGGAATTACAAAAGATAATCTATTAATGCGAATTGTTGAAGAAGATTTTGACAAAGTCATTGAAGTAAATTTAAAATCCGTTTTTAATATGACTAAAGCAATTCAAAAAATATTTCTGAAAAAGCGATTTGGATCATTAATCCATATGAGCTCTGTTGTAGGTTTAAAGGGAAATTCAGGTCAGTCTAATTATGCTGCCTCTAAAGCTGGAATAATTGGTTTCTCAAAGTCAATTGCCCTAGAATTAGGATCTAGGAACATAAGAAGCAATGTAGTTGCTCCAGGTTTCATTGAAACCGAAATGACTAATTTATTAGCAGAGGATATACTCAAAAAATGGAAAGAAGGAATACCCTTAAAAAGGGGTGGAAATGTAGAAGACGTTGCCAATGCATGCTTATTTTTGGCTTCTGATCTATCAAAATATATAACTGGTCAAGTCCTTCAAGTAGATGGAGGAATGTTAACTTAAATTTCAAATATTATGCAAAAAATACCTAAAATTGGTTTACCTATTATTTTATTATCATTTGTTTTGATAATTTTTATTTCAAAATCTTCCATAAATATTGGTTATGGTGAAGCAGGAGTTTTATTTAAAACTTTTGGTGGTGGAGTTGTGACAGATAAGGCTCCCTTATCAGAGGGTTTTCATATTATTGCGCCTTGGAATAAAGTATATATTTATAACGTCAAGCAACAAGAGTTTTTTGAGGGCAACATGCAAGTTCTTTCATCAAATGGATTAGAAATTTCTTTAGACGTTTCTGTATTATACCAACCAGTTTACAATGAATTAGGGTTGTTACACAAAACTAAAGGTGAAAACTATGTAAATATTGTTTTGATCCCTCAGATAAGAGCTGTTGCAAGAAGTGTTGTTGGGCGTTATACTCCAGAGCAATTATATTCCACTAAAAGAGATGCTATTCAAAATGAAATTTTTGAAGAGACTAAGAAAAATGTTGAATCCCAACACATACAGCTAAATGCTGTTTTGGTAAGGGACGTTTCATTACCTCTTGCCATAAAAGAAGGAATCGAAAGAAAGCTTATACAAGAGCAAGAAGCATTAGAATATGAATTTCGTCTGGAAAAAGCTAAACAAGAGGCTGAGAAACAGAGAGTTGAAGCCGAAGGGAAGGCTGCAGCTAACCGGATTTTAAGTGCCTCGATCACCAATATGATTCTTAAAGAAAAGGGAATTGAAGCTACGCGTGAGTTAGCAAACTCTCCTAATGCAAAGGTGATTGTTGTAGGGAGTGGGAAGGATGGTTTACCAATTATACTCGGTGGACAATAATTCAATTATTAATTTAAATTGAAAAAATTATTATATTTGTATTGTGATAATTTTAAACATACATACACATCTTCTTACAATCGCTCAAATGAGGTGAGAGTTAGTGTATTATTCATACTTAAAACCCGTTTGAAAAATTCAAACGGGTTTTTTTTTAAACTATTTTAATCATGATTAAAATCGCAATTCAAAAATCCGGACGTCTTAATGAGGAATCTCTTGAGATCCTTAAACAATGTGGAATATTAATTGATAATGGTAAAGACCAGCTTAAAGCTGCTGCGAGGAACTTCCCTATAGAGGTGCTATATCTACGTAATGGTGATATACCACAATATTTAAGAGATGGAGTCGTAGATTTAGCAATTATTGGAGAGAACTTAATACTTGAAAAAGGACAAGATATTGCTGTTGTTGAAAAATTAGGATTTTCTAAATGTCGTGTATGCATCGCAGTTCCTAAAGATGTAAATTATAATGGAATTAATGATTTACAAGGTAAAAAAATAGCCACTTCATATCCAAATACGGTTAAGGAATATCTGAGGAAGAATAATATATCGGCAGAGCTTCACATTATCAATGGTTCTGTAGAGATTGCGCCTAATATTGGTCTCGCAGATGCTATTTGTGATATAGTTTCTAGTGGAAGTACTTTATTTAAAAATAATCTAAAAGAAGTTGAAACGATAATGAAGTCTGAATCAGTACTAGCTCAGGCTCCCGCGTTATCAACTGATAAGCTTGAGCTAATGGAGAAACTTCGCTTTCGATTGCGATCAGTATTAAGAGCTAAAAAATCAAAATACATTCTTTTGAATGCTCCAAACGATAAAATCAATAAAATAAGTAAAATTTTACCTGTTCTAAAAAGTCCCACTATCTTACCACTTGCGAAGAAGGGTTGGTCCTCATTACACTCAGTTATAGATGAGGTTTCATTTTGGGAAGTAATTGATGAACTTAAAACTGCTGGAGCCGAAGATATATTGGTTTGCCCAATTGAAAAAATGGTATTGTAATGAAAAAATATATTAATCCCGATAGAAGTCTTTGGGAATCTCTAGTTAAAAGATCCTCTGCTTCTTATGCATCTCTAGAGCCACTAGCTAAAGTAATTTTTGATAAAGTTGAGAAAGATGGTGATGGGGCAATTAAGAACTATACACTAGAGTTTGACAATGTAGAGCTCGAGTCAAGTATTGTTACTGTTGATGAGATATCAAGTGCAGTTCGAAGAGTTCCAGAAGAATTAAAGTCGGCAATTCAGAAAGCAAAAAAAAATATTGAAATATTTCACAGTGCACAAGTTACCTCAGCTGTTAGAGTGGAAACCCAGCCAGGAGTTAATTGTTGGCAAAAGAAATTGCCAATTGAAAAAGTGGGCTTGTATATTCCTGGTGGCTCTGCCCCGTTATTTTCTACAGTTTTAATGTTAGCAATCCCAGCAAAAATAGCAGGTTGTAAAAAAATCTTAGTATGCTCACCACCAGATAGTAAAGGCCTTTTATCTGATGTAATACTTTATACCTCTAACTTGTGCGGTGTTGACCAAATTTTAAAGGTTGGAGGGGTGCAAGCTATAGCGGGAATGACTTTGGGAACAGACACAATACCTAAAGTAGATAAAATATTTGGACCAGGAAATCAGTTTGTTACAGTTGCCAAACAATTGGCTACTCAATATCAGGTTGCTATCGATATGCCAGCTGGACCAAGCGAGCTCATGGTTGTTTCAGATCAAACTGGAAATCCAGATTTTATTGCCTCTGATTTACTTTCTCAGGCTGAACACGGCCCTGATAGCCAGGTAATTTTAGTCACAAATGATATTAAAATTGCTGATATTACATTTGAAAAAGTAGCTGAACAATTGGAAAAACTAGATAGAAAGACTATTGCTAAAAAAGCATTAGATAACTCTAAAGTTATTTTTTTCGATAACTCCCAAGATGTAATTGATTTTATAAACCTGTATGGCGCGGAACACTTGATTGTTTGTATGGATAACGAGACTGATTTTGTCAATCAAATTAAAAATGCAGGATCGGTTTTTATAGGTAATTATACACCTGAAAGTGCTGGAGACTATGCCTCTGGTACTAATCACACCTTACCCACTAATGGTTATACTAAACAATACAGTGGCGTTAATCTTGATAGTTTTCTAAAGGCCATTACTTATCAGAAAATTACTGCTAACGGATTGATTAATTTAGGTCCTGTAATTGAGACAATGGCATCAGCTGAGGGGCTCCAAGCACACAAAAATGCCGTATCAATCCGTTTAAAAACATTAAAATCATGAAACCTGAAATTATTGAAAAACTTGTTCGTACTTCGGTAAAGGAAATTACTCCTTACCGTTCTGCAAGAGACGAATTTGAGGACTTTGAAGCCCAAATGATTTTTTTGGATGCAAATGAAAACCCTTTTAATAGTGGAGCAAATCGCTATCCAGACCCTTTACAAAGAAAACTTAAGCGTGCATTAGCGAATGTTAAGCAAGTTAAATCAGAGCAGATTTTATTAGGTAATGGTAGCGATGAGGTATTGGATTTAATTTTTCGAACTTTTTGCGAGCCTGGAGAGGAAGAGGCGCTAATATTACCCCCAACATATGGTATGTATAAAGTATTAGCCAAACTTAACAACATAAATGTTAAAGAGGTACCTCTTGATGAAAACTTTGAAATCGATATAGATTTAGTTTTTAAAGCCATTAATTCAAAAATTAAGATAATTTTTATTTGTTCTCCTAATAATCCATCTGGAAATATTATACCTATAGATAAGATAAAGCAATTATTAGATGGATTTAATGGAGTAGTAGTAGTTGATGAGGCTTATATAGATTTCTCAGAAGAAAAAAGTGCATTGAGTATCCTAAACCAATACCCACAATTATTGGTATGTCAAACCTTTTCAAAGGCATATGGATTGGCTGGTATTAGACTAGGAATGTGTTTTGCTAATCCATCAATAATTAATTATTTCAACAAAATCAAACCGCCATATAATGTAAATTCTTTGACTCAGCGTAAGGCACTTGAAAAATTAGAGGATTCTGGAGAGATTAATGATCAAGTAAATAAGCTTATTGCGGAACGTAAAAAACTTAATCAGGAATTAAAGCAATTTGATTTTATCACTAAAATATATCCAAGTGATGCTAACTTCCTTTTAGTAGTTGTAGATGATGCTATTAAGCGTTATAACCAGTTTTTAAAAGCAGGTATAGTGCTTAGGGACCGATCAAGTTTAAAAGGATGTAAAAACACTCTTAGAATTACAATTGGTACACCTGAGGAAAACGTTAACTTTATTAAAGTTTGTAAAAGTATTGATTTATGAAAAAAGTACTATTTATCGATCGAGACGGAACTCTTACCGTAGAGCCTAACGATTTTCAATTGGACACTTTTAATAAGTTGGTCTTCTATCCGGGCGTATTTCAATATTTAGGCAATATTTCTCGTGATTTGGATTATGAGCTGATTATGGTTACTAATCAGGACGGTTTAGGGACGGAAAACTTTCCAGAATCCGATTTTTGGCCCACACAAAAATTTCTAATAAAAACCTTTAAAAATGAAGGGATAATATTTAAAGAAGTTTTTATTGACAGGACTTTTCCTGAAGATAATTCTCCAACAAGAAAGCCTGGTACTGCATTGCTTGAATCCTACATCAACAACACTAACTATGATCTTAAAAACTCTTTTGTCATTGGGGACCGTCTTACAGATATGCAATTAGCAAAAAACTTAGGCTGTAAAGGGGTTTTTATCGATAATAATCCTGCCTTGGGAGCAGAAGAAGTTTCTGATAAGGATTTAGATAGTACAATAGTGCTAAAAACCAAATCATGGGAGTTCATTTATCGCCATTTACTAATGAGGGATCGTGCTGTTTCATTTGAAAGAAAGACAAGTGAGACTGTGGTATATATTGAAATAAATCTAGATGGAGTAGGGGAGAGTAAAGTAGAAACAGGGCTAGCTTTTTTTGATCATATGCTAGATCAATTTTCAAAGCATGGTGGAATTGATTTGTCTCTAAAAACTGTTGGAGATTTAGATGTAGACGAACACCACACAATTGAGGATACGGCTATTGCCTTAGGAGAAGCCATATCAGTTGCTCTTGGAGACAAAAAAGGAATAGAACGTTATGGTTTTACTTTACCTATGGATGATTCATTAGCTGAGGTATCTATTGACTTTGGTGGTCGTAGCTGGCTAGTATGGGAAGCGGATTTCAGGCGTGAAATGATAGGAAAAATGCCAACTGAGATGTTTTATCATTTCTTTAAATCCTTTGCCGACTCAGCCAAAGCTAATTTAAACATAAGGGCCAAAGGAGATAATGAACATCACAAAATAGAGGCCATATTTAAAGCCTTTGCTAAATCAATCAAAATGGCAATAAAAAAAGATGTAGAAAAAATGATTTTACCTTCAACTAAGGGGACATTATAAAATGAATACTGTAATAATTGATTATGATGCCGGGAATGTGAAAAGCCTTCAGTTTGCTCTTGAGCGATTAGGAGTTAGAGCTGTTTTAACAAATGATAGGGAGCTTATTGCTAGTGCTAATCGTGTAATTTTTCCTGGTCAAGGTGAAGCTGTAAGCGCAATGAAAAAGCTAATTAAAAATGGTTTAGACCAGTTAATTCCTTCGCTAAAACAACCAGTTCTTGGCATATGCCTAGGTATGCAGTTGTTGTGTGACAAGACAGAGGAGGGAGAAACCAATGGTTTGGGTATAGTCCCAACTAAAGTATTAAGGTTCCCCAATACAGTAAAAGTACCTCAAATGGGTTGGAACCTTGTCACACATTCAAACACAGGCTTATTTAGGGGTATTCAACAAGGGTGCTACATGTATTTGGTGCACAGTTATTTTGTTCCAATAGAGGAGGAAACTTCAGCAAAAAGTTATTATGCTGGGGAGTATAGTGTAGGGATAAAAAAAAACAACTTTTATGGTGTACAATTTCACCCTGAAAAAAGTAGTAAAGCTGGAAGTCAATTATTAGAAAATTTTTTAAAGATTTAAAATGCGAATTATACCTGCAATAGACATTATTGAGGGAAAGTGCGTACGCTTGTCTCAAGGGGATTATTCTACCCAAAAGATATACAATGAAGACCCTTTAGAGGTGGCCATGCTCTTTATGGATTATGGAATAAAATACCTACACTTGGTTGATTTGGATGGGGCGAAAGCTAAAAGTATTGTCAATTATAGTGTATTGGAACGTTTGGCATCTAAAACCGATTTAAAAATTGATTTTGGTGGTGGCATTAAATCAGACAAAGATTTGAGCATAGCCTTTGAATGTGGCGCAACTCAAATAACTGGAGGGAGTATTGCTGTAAAAAACCCAGATTTATTCAAACGATGGATTTGGGAATATGGTGAGGATAAGATAATCCTAGGTGCGGATGTAAAAGTGAATAAGATTGCTGTGGGGGGTTGGTTAGAGACCTCAGAGCATGAAATAGATCCTTTTATTAAGTCCTATCTAAAAGAAGGTATTAAATATGTTATATGTACTGATATCAGCAAAGATGGCATGTTAAAGGGGCCTGCATTTAACTTGTATGAAAAATTAATTGTAAGTAATCCTGAGATAGGTTTAATTGCTTCAGGGGGTATATCATCTGAATCAGAACTTCCTAAATTGGCAAAAATCGGATGTGAAGCTGCTATAATAGGTAAGGCTATTTATGAGAAGAAGATAAGTCTGAGAGCCTTATCTGAATTTAATACATTAAATTCTTAAAATATGCTGACTAAAAGAATCATTCCATGTTTGGATATTAAGGATGGAAGAACAGTGAAAGGTGTGAATTTTGTTAATTTGAGAGATGCAGGAGATCCTGTAGAACTTGCAAAACGCTATACAATTGAAGGAGCTGACGAATTAGTTTTTTTAGACATCTCAGCAACAGAGCAAAAGCGTAAAACCTTATCAAACCTAGTTTTACGTGTTGCAAGCGCATTGAACATTCCATTTACTGTTGGAGGTGGTGTAAGCAGTGTATCAGATGCAAAAATATTACTCCGCAACGGTGCAGACAAAATAGCGGTTAATTCAGCAGCAGTAAGAACTCCTGATTTGATTAACCAGCTTTCTGAATCATTTGGAAATCAGTGTGTTGTAGTTGCAATTGATGCAAAAAAAATAAATGGTCGCTGGATGGTTCATCTTGTTGGCGGTAAAGTTCCAACAGATATTGAACTTAAAGACTGGGTAAAAGAAGTTGAATCCAGAGGCGCTGGTGAAATCCTTTTTACCTCAATGGATCATGATGGTACTAAAAATGGATTTGCTAACCAAACATTGGCTGAGCTCTCAGTCATGGTTAATATTCCAATTATAGCCTCTGGTGGAGCAGGAGCTACAAATCATTTTGTAGATGTTTTTAAAATAGGAAAGGCAGATGCCGCATTAGCTGCAAGTGTATTTCACTATGGAGAAATTAAAATCCCGAATCTAAAAAAAGTTTTAAAAAAGGAAAATATTGAGATTAGAATAACCAATGAAAAAAGCTGATTTTAACAAAAACCCCGATGGGCTTTTGCCCGCAATTATTCAAGATTCAAAAACTCAAAAAATATTAATGTTGGGTTATATGAATGCCGAATCTCTTGAGATTACACAAAACTCTGGAAAGGTTACTTTTTACAGTAGAAGCAAGAAAAGGATATGGACTAAAGGAGAGGAGAGCGGTAATTTTCTTTACTTAGTTGACATAGCAATTGATTGCGATTTAGACACTTTTCTAATTAAAGTCAATCCTAAAGGACCAACCTGCCACAAAGGGACAGACACTTGCTGGGATGAAGAAAATACATTAAATCTTGGCTTTATTAGTGAGCTTCAGAAAACTATTAAAGAACGTGAGTTGAATCCTAAAGAAAAAAGCTATGTAAGTAATTTGTTTCAAAAAGGGATTAAAAAGATTGCTCAAAAAGTAGGAGAGGAGGCTGTTGAGACTATTATTGAAGCAATGAATAAAGATGAAAAACTTTTTGAAGAGGAAGCTGCAGATTTATTTTTTCATTATCTAATCTTATTGAGAGCGAAAAATAAAAGTTTAGAGGATATTGTTCAAGTTTTAGAAAAAAGAAAAAAATAATATTTAAATCTTTAGATTGGCAGTGTCTGTAAATATTATCAAACAAGGAGTTTTTTCTTTTTTAACTGAATTAACTGAAAACAATAACAGAGATTGGTTTGAGAAAAATAAAATTCGTTTTAAAAATCATGAATTTGAGATGAAAGGATTTCTTTCTGAAGTAAATAGTAGACTCAATCAACATGACAATATCGAAAAGGCTAAAATATTTAGAATATACAGAGATTTAAGATTTTCAAGGAATAAAACTCCATATAAAACTCATTTTGGGATGACATTACACCGTCAGAAACCCAACCTTAGAGGAGGTTATTATATTCATATAGAACCTAATAATAGCTTTCTTGGAGTAGGTTTTTGGGGTCCTAACCCTCCAGATTTATTTCGTATTCGGAAGGAATTAGAATTTAATTCTATTGAATTAAGAAAGATAATAAACGAAAAGAATTTTAAAAAAAAATGGGGTCTATTAGTAGGAGAGGAGGTAAAAACCTCTCCAAAAGGGTTCACTTTTGATCATCCAAATATTGATTTAATAAGAAAGAAGCAATACATTTTTGTTAAAAAGATAACCAACGAAGAGGTAGTATCAACTCAATTTCATTCTATAATTGAAAACCATTTCAGAGCAATTAGGCCATTTTTTGACTTCATGAGCAATGTTCTTACAACAGATTTAAATGGAGAAAGCATAATTTGACTATATATATAGTATTACGTATTAATACAGAAATTTGAATTAACAAATAATCATTAAAAATTAAATTTAATATTATAAAATTTATAAATATTTCTTGATAATCAAATAAAATAATTAAATTCGTGAGTAATTAATCACTTATGACAAAAAAAGAAGCAAGTATAGTAAATAGTGCAATTTCATTGTTTGCAGAAAAAGGTTATCATGCAACCTCAACTCGTTTAATTGCTGAAAATGCAGAGGTTTCTGAAGGACTAATTTTCAAACATTTTAAAAATAAAGAGGGTCTGTTAGAAAAAATAATTCTAATTAGTCAAGATAAACTAAAAAAATTGATTGAACCAATAGAGTCCTTAACCCACCCCAAAGTTGTTATAAAACATATCCTTACTATACCATTAAATATAGGAGAGGACGAAAAAAAACTATTTAAGTTAATTAATAGTATTCGATGGCAAATGAATAATTTCGAAACAAATTTATTTAATATATTTAGACCAAAAATTTTGGATTCGTTTAAAGCACTAAATTACAATGATCCAAGTTCTGAAACAGAAACACTCTTAATGATGCTAGAGGGAACAATGTTATATGTTTTGCAGAATGGCTCTAAAAATACACTTTTAGTTCTAGATAATATCTTAAAGAAATTCGATATTTAAATAATATAAAAAAGATTTAATTAAATCTATTAATTAGTGAGTAATTACTTTTTAAAAAAAATTTATAATTTTTTAACTAAGAGTTACTAGTTATTAGATCAAGAACTACTAAAAATTGAAAAATTGTTAAAATATGAGATATTTTTTAATTACTATTTTAATCATCTTTTATTCATGCAAATTAGATAATGAATTAGTCCCAGTCGATGAGGACAGGGTTAAAGATATACTTGACAAAATGACCATTGAAGAGAAAATTGGGCAAATGGCTCAAATAAATCTCACCGTAATAGCAAAAGGTCCCTCAAAATGGCGTTCTTTTTATCCTCTAGAAATCGATCCTAAAAGAGCCAAAAAAGCAATAGTTGACTATAAGGTAGGGTCAATCATTAATACCATTAATGGTAAAGCACTCGAGACAAGAAATTGGCATCAGAGTATTTCTGAGATTCAAAAGTACTCAGTTGATAGTACAAGATCAAGAATCCCTATAATTTATGGGATTGATGGAATTCATGGTTCTAATTATGCAGTTGGGGCTACCATGTTTCCGCATCAGATTAATTTGGCAGCATCTTGGAATAAAGAAAATGCTTATAACATGGCTAATGTTTGTGCCTATGAAACCAGAGCAATAGGGATACCTTGGAATTTTTCTCCCATTCTAGATTTGGGAATCGACCCTAGATTTCCTAGACAATTTGAGACATTTGGAGAAGATCCGCTTTTAGTTCAAAGACTAAGTAAAGCAATGTTAAGAGGTTTTCAAGGTAATGAAAACGAAATTTCTAATTATAATGTAGCTGCATGTTTAAAGCACTTTGTTGGTTATCAATCAGTTATATCTGGAAAAGATAGAACTCCAGCATATATTCCTGATCATGTGTTGTCTGAGTATCACATTGAGCCATTCAGGGAAGCAATTAAAGATGGAGCCAAATCAGTAATGATTAGTTCTGGACTAATTAATGGTATTCCAGTTCATGCAAATTATGATTTGATAATTAAAATATTAAGACAAAAGCTTGGATTTGAGGGAGTAATTCTATCAGATTGGGAGGACATCAATAAACTCCATACTAGAGATAAAGTTGCTGAGAGTAAGAAAGAGGCTGTAAAAATTGCAATTAATTCTGGGATAGATATGTCAATGATTCCCTATGATTATGAACAATATTGTAGATTTTTGCTTGAATTAGTAAATGAAGGGGAGGTTTCAATTGAAAGAATCAATGATGCTGTTTCAAGAATATTAAAGCTGAAGCTTGATTTAGGCTTATTTGAGAACCCAATAACTGATTTTAGCAAATATGAAGAATTTGGCTCCAAAAAACATAAAGAATTGGCTTACAATGCTGCATCTGAGTCAATTACTCTTTTAAAAAATAAAAAAAGAATATTGCCAATAAAAGGTAATCCATCAATATTAGTTACTGGACCTAATGCAAATAGTATGAGAACTCTTAATGGAGCATGGACTTATTCTTGGCAAGGTAACCTTGCTGATGAATTTGCAGGTGAGTATAATACTATTTATGAGGCAATTAGCAACAAATTTGGGTCTAGAAATGTGAAATTTATTCCTGGAGTAGCATACACAGAAAGTGGTAATTATTTTGATATGAATGAGGTAAACATTAGAAAAGCAGTTGATGAAGGCAAAAAATCAGACATCATAATTTTATGCTTGGGGGAAAATTCGTATACTGAAAAACCTGGTGATTTAAATGATTTAAACATACATAAATTACAATCAAAATTAGCCTTTGAATTAATTAAAACTAGAAAACCAATTATTTTAATAATTAATTCAGGAAGGCCTAGGTTAATAACTGACTTTGAGCCATTTATGAGTGCAGTGATTAATGTATATTTACCTGGAAATCATGGTGGAGATGCATTAGCTGATATTTTATCTGGTAAAGTAAATCCTTCAGGAAAGTTGCCATACACATATCCTGCATTTCCCAATTCACTATTACCTTATTACTATAAACCTTCGGAGGTACAAAATAATAATCAAGGAGCATATAATTATGTGGGAAAGGTTAACAATTTATATGATTTTGGTTATGGATTAAGCTACTCAGAGTTTGAATACACAAACCTAAATACAGATAAAGATGTCTACAATTCAAAATCTGACACAATAAAAATAAATTTTAAAATAAAAAATACAAGTAAAATCGATGGATACGAAACAGTTCAATTGTATTCAAGTGACTTATACGCCCAAATTACACCTGATATAAAAAGACTTCGTGATTTTAGAAAAATTTTTTTAAGATCTGGAGAATCAAAATCAATCGATTTTTCATTACCTGTTGAAAAACTTGGATACTTTAATGTAAAAAATAAAAAAATCACTGAAAAAGGTGAATTCAAACTAATGATTGATACCCTCACTAGTTTGATTACGATAAATTAATATCTTTTTCTATAATTAATATTATGTCAAATAGAAATTTTAAGTATCTACTCCATCTTGTTTAATAAAGTGTAAATAATAATACTGAATAATGAAACAAAAATTAAATAGTCTTTCAGATTTGTATAAAATTAAGTTAGAAAGAATAGTTACTAACGAAAAAACGGATTATTCAGCACCTGAATTCACTCAACAACATCTTGAAGCTCATTTCAGTAAAAAAGGAAGAGCTGGAAAAGTTGTAACGGTGATAAAAGGGTTTAAAGGAAAAAATGAAGAGCTTAAATCTCTTGCAAAAATATTAAAACAAAAAATAAATACTGGCGGGACAGTAAAAAACGGTGAAATTCTTATACAGGGTAACTATAGAGATCAAATCATTGATAAACTTGAGAAGATTGGACACCGAGTTAAAAGGGTTGGTGGTTGATTACAGGTTCCAATTAATGGGTTTTTTTCCTTTGCTGGTCAAATAATCATTGGTTTTAGAAAAATGACTATTACCAAACCAATATCCTCTATTAGCACTAAGTGGAGAGGGATGTCCTGAGGTCAAAACAAAGTGCTTTTCTCTATCGATTATCTTTATTTTTTGTTTTGCATAGCTCCCCCATAATAAAAAAACAATATTTTTATAATTATTAGATAGGATATGTATTACCTGATCAGTAAATTTTTCCCAACCCTTACCCTGGTGACTTCCCGCTCTATTAGCTTGCACGGTTAATGTAGTATTTAGCAGCAACACTCCCTGTTTTGCCCATGGGCTAAGATTACCACTTTTAGGATAAGGGGTTTTTACATCTTTTTCCAACTCCTTAAAAATATTGATTAATGATGGTGGATGAGGAACTCCCCTTGGTACTGAGAAACACAAACCATGCGCTTGACCTGGACCATGATATGGATCTTGGCCTAGAATCACCACTTTTGTTTTTTCTGGTGGACAAAGATCAAATGCATTAAAAATTAATTTACCTGGAGGAAAACATTTGGCTGAGCCATAGGCTGATTTAACAAAATGAACAAGCGCCTTAAAATATACAGATTCGAATGTGTCTTGCAATATATTTTCCCACTCGGGATGTATACTTACTGCCATGATTTATTAATTTTATAAGCTAATTTAGAAAAATTGATGAGCCACCTCCCAAAAAAAACACTTGAGGATCTCGAATTTTATGAGGTAACTGAACAAATAGCTGATTTTGCCATTACACCTATGGGTAAAGCATTCTGTGAAAACATGGAGCCATTAGCCGACAAAGATACCATGCTCAAAGAACTTAATACCGTTTCAGAATACCTAGGCTCTTTTGAAAATGACAACAGTATTCCTAATCATGGATTTCAAGACTTATCCCCAGCTATTAAGTTGCTCAAAATTGAAAATAGTGTATTGGAAATTACGGCTTTAAGAAATATCGCAACAGCATCAAAAACGGTTAACACTCTATTATTATTCTTTAGTAAATTCAAAGCCTACTACCCTAATCTTTTTTCTTTGGGTAATGAACTAGAGCTTAATAAAGAAATTAAAAAAGAAATCGATAATGTAATCAATCGTTTTGGTGAAGTTCGAGATAACGCATCAAAAAATCTTTTTACTCTAAGAAAACAAATTCAAGCCCTTAAAAGTAAAATAGCCCAAAGTTTTAATAAAGCCTTATCACATTATCAAAATTTGAATTATTTAGATGAAATAAGAGAATCGGTTGTCGAAAATAAGAGGGTATTGGCAATAAAAGGAATGTATCGCAGAAAAGTAAAAGGAGGTATTATGGGTAGTTCCAAAACTGGAAGTATTGTTTTTATTGAACCTGAAGCTACCTTAAAATTCTCCAGAGAACTTCAAAATCTTATTTTTGAAGAATCCGAGGAAATAAAAAAAATACTTAGCCAATTAACAGACTTTTTACGTCCACAGTTTTGTTTGATTAAATCCTATCAGAATTACTTAATCCTTCTTGACACTATTTTTGCTCGTGCACGTTATTCCGAATCAATTAATGGTTTGCTCCCTATCTTCTCAGATCATCAAGAATTAGAACTAAAAAACGCCTACCACCCCCTACTCTATCGTAAACATCAAATGGAAAAGAAAGAAACCTTTCCTCAAGACATTAATTTGAATTCAAATAACAACATTGTCGTTATATCTGGTCCCAATGCTGGAGGAAAGAGTATTACCCTAAAAACAGTCGGTTTGCTTCAATTGATGTTGCAAACTGGGATATTGATTCCCGTTCACGAAAAAAGCAGAGTATGTTGGTTCAATAGTATTTTAACCGATATTGGAGATAATCAATCCATTGAAAATCAGCTTAGTACATATTCCTATCGCTTAAAAAATATGAAGGAATTTTTAAAAAAATGCGATGAAAAAACTTTATTTCTAATTGACGAATTCGGAACAGGTTCTGATCCAGAATTAGGAGGTGCTTTGGCCGAGGCGATTCTTGAAGATTTTTATGAGAGAAAATCATTTGGAATCATTACAACCCACTATACAAACCTTAAACTATTGGCTGATGAGCTACCTAACATGGTGAATGCCAATATGCAATTTGATGACAAAACCTTGGAACCAGTATTTAAACTTACATTAGGGGAAGCAGGAAGCTCTTTTACTTTTGAGGTTGCTCAAAGGAATGGAATTCCTTTTAATTTAATCAATCGAGCAAAAAAGAAAATTGAGAGTGGAAAAGTACGCTTTGATGCCACTATTGCTAAAATGCAAAAAGAACGTAATAAAATGGCTAAAGCCGGAAAATCCCTTAGGAAAAAAGAATATAAGTTCGAAAACGAGTCGGAACGTTTAGAAAAACTGAATGAAAAGTTAAAATCTAAATTGGTCAGTTACCAGGAGTTGTTCGATCACAACCAAAGAATGATTGTTCTAGGAAATAAACTAAATGATTTTGCTGAGCGGTTTTTTCAAAACAATAAAAAAAGAGCTTTAATTTCAGATCTGTTAAGTTTGGTCGAGGCAGAAAATGCTAAGAGAAAAAGAAAGACATCAGCTCAAGCTAAGAAGGAAAGAGAAGTGAAAAAAGAAGTAGCAAAAGAATTAGAAGAAAAAATAGTAAGTATTCGTAAGGAGAGAAAAATTAAAAAAGAAGCTGCACCAAAGCCTAAATCTATGGTCAATTTAAAGGTTGGAGACAAGGTTAGGCTTATTGATGGAAAATCAGTTGGAAGTATTGATAATATTGAAAAGAGAAAAGCAATTGTTAATTATGGAATCTTCACTACACAAGTTAATTTGGATCAACTAGAGCTCGCTAAATAATGCGGAGAAGGTTTTTTGACTCTAAACCTCTAAAGCAATCTCCTTTAGCAAATGGAAAATAGCAAGTTGATTTTTATGATAACTAAAGTTCCTGTGATTTAATTTTATATTGCCATTTTTTGTTGTATCTATTGTCTTCCCAAAATTTATTCAGAATTGGACCAAAATAAAAAATAATTGAGGCAAGAATAAATCCAGCTATCATATCTACGAAATAATGATATCTTAAATATAAAGTCGAAATAAAGAGAGATATTGCGAATGGGAGGAAAATTATAGCATAGATTTTGTTGTATTTGTAGACAAACAGAAGAATTAAAAATATAATTCCATTGTGCAAACTCGGAAAACAATCACGCCTCGTATATTCAGAAATTTCATAATTAATCAAAAATGAGAGCCTGTCTGATATTTGAGTTCCCGACAATGAAGTTTCAAACATATGAGACATAGTAAATTTAGGACCGACAGCAGGAAAAAGAACGTAACCTATGTAGCCTATATAGAAAGTAAGAATAATTGAAACTAAAGTTTCACGAAAAGCTTCATGTTTGTGATTAGTATATAAATACATTGAAAAAACCAAAATATAAATTAAAAAAGCACTGTAGGATGCATACATAAAATCAGTCAAATCTGGCGTTATGAATTGTTCCAGATAAATAGCCGGATGAAAACCTAATAAATATTTATCCCAAGCCATTAATCTTAAATCAATATCATTTGGATTTACCAAATGGACCATGTCATGCATATTAGCATAAATAGAAATACAGAAAGCAAATGGTAAAGTTTCTCTTAAAAAATCAAGAATCACTTTTATTAAACGTCCAAATTTTGAATTTAATAGTATTTTAAGCTCTCTCAACTTAATTATTACCATAAATAAAATAAAGACAAATCCAGTAATTAAAAAACGATCAACATTAGAATCTCTAAAACCCTCTTCACCATGATAAATTGCCATGAAAAATATCATTGGAGCCAATAAGATTAATGCCAATAATTCCTCCAGACGGAGTTTCAAAAGAAATTTAAACAAGTTCTGCATTTATAAAAAAGACTTAAATAACAGCATGACTTGAATTTATTTAATAGAAAAATCTGAATAATATCATGTGAATGTTTTGGGAAAATACAAATTAATAATTCAAAGGCAATTTAAAAAAATAATTATTTAGCCTTAATAGTTATCATCCCATTTTTTTTCTAAGGGTTGTTGTTTTAGTTTACCTAAGCTTTTTGCTACTATCATTGATACTGATGCATCTCCAGTAATATTAACAACAGTTCTGCACATGTCAAGAGGTCTGTCAATTGCAAAAATCAATGCCAATCCAGCTTCAGGAATCCCTGCTTGACCCAATACAATAACTAACATTACCATACCTGCACTTGGGACTGCAGCCGCACCAATTGATGCAAGTGTAGCAGTGATAATAATTCCCAATTGGGTGCCAAGAGATAAATCCATCCCAAAAGCTTGAGCAATAAAAACAGCAGCAACCGCCTGGTAGAGACTTGTTCCATCCATATTTATGGTTGCTCCAACTGGTAATACAAAACTAGCTACTTCTTCATCTACTCCTAGGTGTTCCTCCACTCGTTCCATCGTGACTGGAAGTGTAGCCGCACTAGAACTAGTAGAGAATGCTAAAAGCTGAGCAGGTGAAATTCCCCTTATAAACTTACTCGGTTTAATCTTGACATAAATTTTTACCAACAAAGTATAAATGATAATCATCGATGTCAAACCAGCAACTAAAGTAAATGTGTACAAGCCTAATGCAAGAAAAATATCCAAACTTGGCGATTCAACAATCAGGGTGGCTAAAAGTGCAAAAACTCCAAAAGGAGCTACCAGCATAATCAAATCTATAAGCTTTAAAATAACTTCATTAAATCCATCAAAAAAATCCTTGACTGGCTTTGCCTTTTTTGGAGGAATAAGAATTAAACCAACTCCGAAAAACAATGCAAAAAATATAACCTGAAGCATGTTGACATTCTCAGTTGTTGCCTTAAAAATATTATCCGGAACTAAATCCACAAGAGCTTGAAGAGGTCCCGATTCTTTTTGTTTTTTAGCAACTGCCTGTTTCTCGCCAGCATCAGTCTCATAAGCAGCGATTAAATCCATACGGGTAGATTCTGAAATTGAATTTCCAGGGCGAATAGTGTTTACTATTATTAACCCAATTGAAACTGCAATAATGGTAGTTATAAGATATATCCCAATCGTTCTCCCACCCATCAAAGATAGTCTTGATATGTCTTTGAGATCTGAAACCCCTTTGATTAATGAACTTATTATTAATGGCATAGCGATAAGTTTTAGAGCATTTATGAATATAGTCCCGAAAGGCTTTACCCAATCTAAAATAAAAGCGTTACCATTTTCAAATTTAGTGAAAACAGCTCCACAAATAACTCCGAGTAACATTCCTAGGATAATCCTCAGATGCAACGGGAGCTTTTTCATCTACTATTTTTTAATTGTTCTGTTAAGTAAAATAAAATCTGCAATAACAAGTGCTGCCATAGCCTCAACAATAGGAACAGCTCTAGGTACTACACAAGGGTCATGTCTTCCTTTACCTTGCATTTCAACCGCCTCTCCTTTATTATTAATTGTTTTTTGAGACTGCATTATTGTGGCTACTGGTTTAAAAGCCACATTGAAAAAAATATCCATTCCATTTGAAATTCCTCCTTGAATACCACCTGATCTGTTAGTTTGAGTGGTACCATCGATATTATATAAGTCATTATGAAGACTTCCTTTCATTTTTGAACCTTCGAAACCACTACCATATTCAAATCCTTTGACAGCATTGATTGAAAGCATAGCTTTGGCCAGCTCAGCGTGTAACTTATTAAAAACAGGTTCTCCAAGGCCTACTGGTACATTTTGTATTACACAAGTAATTACTCCACCCACAGTATCACCCTCTTTTCGTATTTTTCTGATGTAATCCTCCATCATAGCTGACTTTTTAGGATCGGCACAACGAACAGGATTATTTTCGATATAATCAAAATCAAGTTCCTGGTAAGGCTTGTCTAAACTAATTTCGCCTACCGCAGAAACAAATGCATTAAATTTAATGGAAGCTAGAAATTGCTTGGCAATAGCTCCTGCCACTACTCTACTTACAGTCTCTCTTGCCGAGCTTCTTCCTCCACCACGATAATCTCTAAAACCATATTTCTCGTCATATACCTTATCCGCATGAGAAGGTCGATATTGATCTTTAATATGATCGTAGTCACGTGATTTTTGATTAGTATTAAAAATTACAAATCCAATGGGAGCGCCGGTTGTTTTACCTTCAAAAATACCTGAGAAGAATTTTACCTCATCAGATTCCTTGCGCTGAGTCACTATTGCCGATTGACCAGGTTTTCTTCGGTTTAGATCATTTTGAACAGCTTGGATATCGATTTCTATTCCTGATGGACAACCATCAATTATGCCACCTATAGCCTCTCCATGAGATTCGCCAAAAGTTGTCAACTGAAATAGAGTTCCGAATTTGTTTCCTGACATTATTATTTAATTATCACAAATATAATGGGAAAGTTTTGATTTGCTTAAGCACTTAAATAAATGTAGTTATCAATAAACTTTAGTGGGATAAAAATAAATTATGTTTTCCAATGGATTTAGATTCCTGCTTATTATAAATAATAATACCAAGCTTATAAAAATCAATACTCAAATAAACACAATCATCTTTTATAATCGTTTTCCATGCATTTGTCATATCATTACTCCAATGAATATCGTCAAAAATTACAATCGCATTTTGTGCAAATTGTTTTTTTAATAACTCGTAATACTTTATTGTAGCCTCAAATTGATGGTTACCATCAATAAATACTAAATCAAACTTGATATTCAATTTATTTAATTCTAATAATTTCTCATCGTATAAACCATGAATTACTCTGAATCTTTTATTATCACTAATTAAATTAAAACGGTCTATTGCTATATTACAAAGTTTTTTTATTCCCTCAAGAGTAAAAAATATTGATTTTTTTTTTTTTTCAATTGCCTTTAGAAAATACTGTCCTGAAACACCCAGATTTGTCCCAATTTCTAATACATTTTTAATTTTTTCCATTTTGGCTAAATGATAAAAAAAAGCTGTCCATTTTTTTGTAGATGCTGCTTTTATGGAAATTTCAGAAACACTCAAAATTATATTACTACCTATTTCCTTAAAATTTATTTTATTGTTATTAGCACTTAGCTCTAGTCTATATTCATCAAGAAAATTTAAAATTTTTTTATCCTCATAAGAGTGGCTATTGTTTTTTACTTTTTCAAAAGCATTAATTATACCTGCGGCAGGTTCAATTGATTTTACCAGCCTGACTGTAAAATTTTGAAAAATTTTACTTAAAAGAAAATGTTTTAACCTTCTTATTTTATTAAATATTCTTGACAAAATAATTATTATTAGGTTTTTAAAATCTAATTTTAAATGTAAATTAAAAGAATTTAAATTTATTTTGAAATAGAAGTTTGGACCTTTTAATATTATAAACTATTATTAGAGTTCTTCATCAAGATTAAAGACAAAGATTTGTTAAAAAAACTAGAAAAGATTGTTGGTGAAAATTCCGTTTTGTCAAATGGAAAAGAAAAAATAAGGTTTGATCATATTTGGAAAACAGATATTCCAACTAATGCCTTCGCAGTGATATTTCCAAAATCAACTAAGCAAATATCTGAAATAATGAAACTTTGCTACCTAAATAATCAAAAAGTTGTTATTCAGGGTGGTTTAACAAATTTAGTAGGGTCTACCGAAACAAAAAAAAGTGATCTTGTTATATCTCTTGACAAAATGAATAAAATTGAGGAGATTGATACAAAAAGTAGGACAATGACAGTTCAGTCAGGGGTGGTTTTAGAAGATGCATTAACAGCGGCAGATGAAAAAAAATTAATGCTTCCCTTAAATTTTGGTGCTAAAGGTTCAGCTCAAATTGGTGGAATCGTATCAACTAATGCAGGTGGTTTGAGAGTTTTAAGATTTGGCATGACAAGGAACTTAATTCTTGGTCTTGAAGCAGTTTTATCTAATGGTGAAATTATTTCTTCTATGAAAAAAATAACTAAGGATAATTCAGGTTATGACATAAAACAACTTTTTATTGGATCTGAGGGAACACTTGGAATTATATCTAAAGTAATATTTAAACTTGAAGAAAAACCAACGTCTAGATTTTCTGCTCTTGTTGCTTTGGAAGATTATAATAATGTTATTGACCTTTTAAAATTTATGCAGAAAGGTCTTTCAGGCAGTTTATCTGGATTTGAGTTAATTTGGGGGG